>Ga0116223_10000009_pt1 | contig 274038 bp, 236 predicted proteins | sample Sb_taG_3_FD_90092 | JGI IMG/M metagenome (GOLD analysis project Ga0116223, IMG submission 90092) | Peat soil microbial communities from Weissenstadt, Germany - Sb_50d_a_PC metaG | ecosystem: Environmental > Terrestrial > Soil > Wetlands > Peat | place: Germany: Weissenstadt | collected... | reverse complement strand
TGATCTTTCGGCCGCTGCGATTTGATCTCCAATGTATGGACCTGCTTTGGCACTCAAGCCTTGTCCGCGTCGATAAGGCATAAAGTAGACCCACCCCTTAGCAGCATAAAGGGGACCCATGGCGGTGCTGGCAGCGTCACTGAGCATTCCTTCAGCGCTTCCATGGTTATAAAGAATTGCAGGAAAAGGACCTTCGCCCTTTGGCTTAAACAATTCGCCACCTAATGTGAGCTTGCCACTTGGAAAGCGAATTACCTCGTAGGGCGTCGGTGGTTCAGCCGCGAGAGAACTACCGACTCCCACAATGACGGCGACAAAAAACAAAATACGCATACTTCCTCTCCTCTGCGCGAAAATGGGACTATAGAGAATTTGACGGGAGGCCTCAAGTACTCTTTTCGTCAGAGGAAGTAGCACTCTGTGGATCGCGCTGGAGGATTTGGAATTCGTTTCGCGGGCTAGCTGATGATTGGTGAACAATCGCCATATCACTCATTGACCGGCTCCCCAGAAAAAGATCGAGAGCGGAAGAGCAATGGAACGGAGTGTCCGTGCACATGGTTACAGCTTCACTCTGCGGAGGCGGAGGGCATTCGTTATTACCGAGACCGAGCTGAAGCTCATGGCGGCGGCAGCGAAGATGGGGCTTAGGAGCCAGCCGAAGAACGGGTAGAGCACGCCGGCGGCGATGGGGACTCCGATGGCGTTGTAGATAAAGGCGAAGAAAAGATTCTGGCGGATGTTGCGCATGGTGGCCTGACTCAGCTTGCGGGCGCGAAGGATTCCGGTGAGATCTCCTTTCACGAGCGTGATGCCTCCGCTTTCCATAGCGACGTCGGTGCCGGTGCCCATGGCGATGCCGACATCGGCTTGAGCGAGGGCCGGCGCGTCGTTGATGCCGTCGCCGGCCATGGCGACGACTCTTCCCTGCCCTTGCAGTTTGCGGATAACTTCGAGCTTTCCTTCTGGCAAGACTTCGGCCTCGAATTCGGTGATGCCGAGCTTCTGGGCGATCGCGGCGGCGACGGGCTTACTGTCTCCGGTGAGCATGACAATGCGAAGATGCTCGTTCCTGAGATCGCGCAAAGCATTGGGCGTGGACTGCTTGGGTTGATCTGCCACGCGGATGTTGCCCACGTATTTTCCATCGACGGACAGGCAGAGCCTGCCGTCGTCATAGGGCGGAACCGAGTCGATGGCCGGCGCCTGTATAGCTCCAAGCTGAGCCATCAGAGCGGGAGTGCCCACAGCTACCTTGTGTCCGTCGACGACGCCGAGGATGCCCTTTCCGGTGATGGATTGGAACTCTTGTGGCTGAGAAAGCTTTAGATCCCTTTTGAGGGCTGCTTCCACGACAGCGTTTCCCAGAGGATGTTCGCTGGCGCGCTCCAGACTGGCCGCGAGACGAAACAGTTCGGGATCCTTCTCGAGGTCTTGTGAGATGCCGACGACTCTCGGCTTGCCTTCCGTGAGTGTGCCGGTTTTGTCGACGACTAGCGTGTCGACTTTTTCTAGGGTCTCGAGGGCTTCCGCGTTCTTGATTAAGACGCCGGCATGCGCGCCTCGGCCGGTGCCCACCATGATTGCCATGGGAGTGGCGAGGCCCAAGGCGCAGGGACAGGCGATGATGAGGACTGCGACGGCATTGACCAGCGCGTGCGCCAGGTGCGGCTGCGGGCCGAGCACGAACCAGGCGACGAAAGTGATCACGGCTACCGCTACAACTGTAGGGACGAACCAGGCGGAGACGCGATCGGCGAGTTGCTGGATGGGAGCGCGACTGCGCTGGGCTTGTCCGACAAGTTGAACGATGCGCGCGAGGAGCGTTTCTGAGCCGACGCGCTCGGCTTGCATGATGAATGAGCCGGTGCCGTTGATGGTCGCGCCGATGACTTTGCTGTTGGAGGATTTCTCGACGGGGATGGATTCGCCGGTGATCATGGACTCGTCGACGGAGCTGCGGCCATCGAGAACGGCGCCGTCGACAGGAACTTTTTCTCCAGGACGGACCCGGAGCTTGTTGCCAGGCTTCACGTGTTCGAGCGGGATGTCTTTTTCTGTTCCATCAGCAGCGAGGAGGCGAGCAGTCTTCGGGCTGAGATCGAGCAGGGCGCGGATAGCTGCGCTGGTGCGGCTGCGGGCGCGCAGTTCCATGACTTGGCCGAGCAGGACGAGCGTGGTGATGGCGGCTGCGGATTCGAAGTAGACGTCGGGAGACTCGCCCATGCCGCTTTGCGACGGCGGAAAAATTCGCGGGGCCACGGTCGCCACAACGCTGTAGATGTAGGCCGCGCCTGTGCCTAGGCCGATCAGCGTGAACATGTTGGGGCCGCGGTTGACCAGCGACGTCCAGAAACGCTGGAAGAATGGCCAGCCGCACCAGAGGACGACCGGAGTGGCGAGAGCGAACTCGATCCAGGGGAGATTGAAGGGCACGCCATTGACGATTAGATGTCCGATGTACCCGTTGAGCCAGATCATGCTGGCCATCGCAATGGTGAGGAGCGGCGCGGTGAGTGCAACGCCGACCCAGAAGCGGCGCGTCATGTCGCGGAGTTCAGGATTTTCTTCGGCTGCGGCGGTCACCGTGCGCGGTTCGAGAGCCATGCCGCAGATGGGGCATGATCCGGGCTCGGGGCGCACAATTTCCGGATGCATGGGGCAGGTATATTCGGTGCGGGTTGCGGCGAGCGGAACGTCTGGTTCCAGGGCCATGCCGCAGGAGGGACAGGCTCCCGGCTTCGACTCGCGCACTTCCGGGCACATCGGGCAGACGTAGGAGCGGGTTGCGCCAGCCGCAGGAGGCGCAGCCTGGATCATCGTTGCATGTGCGTGGATGCTGAGAGGCGACGGTCCGGTCTTTGGGACAGACGCGGGCATCCCAAGCATGACGAGGGCCGAGGGCGGAGCGGAGGGTTTGTTCAAGTATCCCAGGGGATTGGCTTTGAACTTTTCTACGCAGCCCGCGCAGCAGAAGTAGTATTTGTTTTGGGCATGCTCGTGGATGTGCTTCGCCGTTGCGGAGTTTACGTTCATTCCACAGACGGGGTCGCGTTCGAGCGTGGAAGCTGGTTTCGATGCGGTCATGGGCGTGTCGCGTTCAGCGTGTGTATGAGAATCGGTGCCGTCGCCGCGGAGTCCGTGTCGTAGCCTTTCTTGCGCCCCGCTGGGGCTTGCTCGTTTCGCGACGCCCACCCATGGCTTGCGCCATGGGCTGGATCCTTTCGCCGCTTCGCGGCCGGAATTCCGCGCCAAATCCGTTCTCTTTGATCACAGATGCTCTATATTGGATTCATCCGGCGAAGCGCGCCGGGCACTTCACCTTCATCATAGCGAAAGGCTGGCAAGCATGACTTACCTGGACGTTGTTTTCAACTGCGGTGCGCTTCCCGGCGAGAACGAATTGCGGGCGATCGACAGCATGCGGGAGGTGTACGGGATCCGGCGCGTGCAGTTCAATGGCAAGGAGCGCACGGTGCGGGTGGAGTTCGACGCTTCGCGTCTCAAACAGGATGCGGTGGCGCGGATGTTGCGGCAGGCGGGGATTGACGTGCGGGAACCGGTGGTGTTGGCCTGAGTGGGGCTGGTTTGCGTCACGGCGAATTCGCGCCGAAGCGGATCGTGATCGCGACGATTGGGTCGCTGGGGGATCTGCATCCGTGCCTTGCTCTGGCGCTGGAACTTAAGCGGCGCGGACATTGCGTGACCGTTGCGTCTACTGCGTATTACCGGGGCAAGGTGAAAGAACTTGGGGTCGCGTTCCACGCGATCCGTCCGAATTGGGATCCGACCGACCGCGAACTGATCCGACAGTGCGAGGACTTGAAGCGGGGACCGGAGATCCTCTACCGAAAGCTGATCCTGCCGCATCTGCGAGGAACCTACGAGGATTTGCTAGCGGTTGCTGCAGCCGCGGATCTGATGATTGCCGGTGAGTTGGTCTATGCCGCCCCGCTGGTAGCCGAGAAGCTCAGATTGCGCTGGGTGTCGGCGATTCTCTCGCCGTTTTCCTTCTTCTCTTCCTGTGATCCGTCGGTGATGGTCACGGTGCCGTGGCTCATCCGGCTGCGGCGCGCGGGCTGGCGAACTTACCGTGCCGGGCTGAATGTCTGCCGACTGGCAACCAGGCATTGGTCGAATCCGGTGAGGCGTCTGCGGCGAGAACTGGGGTTAAGTGCGAATTGTGATCCGGTGTTTAGAGACAAATTCTCGCCTGATCTGGTGCTCGCGCTTTTCTCGCACTACCTGGCGCAGCCGCAACCGGACTGGCCGCCACAAACGCAGCAACCCGGCTTCGTTTATTACGATTGCCAAACGGCGGGGCGTGAGCATTTGGCAGAGCTGAAAGCTTTTTTGGGTGCGGGAGATCCGCCGATCGTCTTCACGCAGGGGTCGACTGCGGTACATCATCCGGGAGACTTTTATGAGGTGAGCGTGGAGGCGTCGAGACGGTTGGGCCGCCGGACCGTGCTTCTCGGCGCAAAGACAGCTTCGGGAATGAAGTCGACAGAAATTCTGGCGTTGTCCTATGCAGCGTACTCCCAGGTGTTTCCCCAAGCGACGGTGATTGTGCATCAAGGAGGATCGGGAACAACCGGGCAGGCATTACGAGCGGGGCGGCCCACGTTGATTGTCCCTTACGGTTGGGACCAGCCGGACAACGGGGCGCGAGTCGAGCGGCTGGGTACAGGACTCTGTTTGGCGCGCAGTGCTTATTCGGTCGCGGCCGCGGCGGCGGCACTGGAGCGACTATTGAAAGATGCGCGGTTTGCTACTCGCGCAACAGAGGTAGGAGCGAGGCTGCGTGAGGAAGATGGATTGACGTTGGCTTGCGATGCGATTCAGGCTGTCCTGGCTGGAACTTAAGCTCTGACAAGAAAAAGGCCACGACGCTCCCGGCTATGCTTCGGGTCCTGCGCCATGGCATTCGTGAACTGCCTGCAGGAACGAGGGTGGGGGAGGGCTCGGCTGCAAGCTCGAAGGAAAAGCAAGGGGTGCCCACAGAAAACCTCTGGCCGAAGTTATTCTCTGAAGCACCCCGTTGCGCGCCACTTCGTCTGGCTTTTCCTAAAGCATGTAACGTGCCGTCCGCAACCCCTTCAAAACAAAAGCTGATGAGTTTTCCCGCACGGTAGGAATTGCGCAGGCACGGGAAAGATTTACTTCGCCTAATGGGAGGCAACGGTTGGGCCAAGGGACTGTTGAAAAGTCCCGGGCGCTGACACCCAAAGGTCAGGCTCTGAGTCGGCTGTGAGCCGTATTGGGAGCAGCGACCGGCAGGAAGAGGCGGGTTCGGCGCGCTCCCTCGGAGGAAAGGAAATCGGCATGCCAGAACTGCCGTTTTCAGTAACTGATTCTTCCGATATAATCGACCAGAGTTTTCCCATCAACCAGAATTGCGCCCTTAGCTCAGTTGGATAGAGCGACTGGCTACGAACCAGTAGGTCGGGAGTTCGAATCTCTCAGGGCGCACCATCTTACAGGGGTTTCAGCGGTTTCGCTGCGACCCCACTCCAAAAATGCTACCAGTATGCTACCCTAGGCGGCTTCTCGGGGACCGTGCTAGCATGGTTAGTGCTGGCCCCCAAACTCTACTTTCGACCGTTTTTCTAGCGGCGTGGTACTATTCCGTGGAAAGTCTCTGACAGAGGAAGCGTGATTGTGCCGTTTGCGACCGTGTATGAAAGAGACATTCATTTCAAGAGACACGGCGCGGAGTTTGGGGCGGCTACAGAACTGGAATATGAGGCGATGGCCGACCGATTCATGTTGGGTCCGATGAACGCCGATACTAGAGACTGTACTCGACCCAATGGCGACGACTACCTACGGATGGAGTTGATTACCGCGGACTTTGGCGTAACTTGCGTCAGCACAGGTTTTTTAAGAACGTTTTATAGGCCGTCCGTAATGAAGGTCTGGAACCGCGGCGGCACCAAGAGGTTTCTGGCATACGAGTGTGCGAGGGTGATGTGATGTTCTCCTGTCCTGTCTGCCTATTTTCCGAGATGCCTTACCCGCCTCAGGACTACCATATATGTCCATGTTGCGGAACCGAATTCGGAAATGATGACACCGATTGCACGTACGACGGACTGCGCGATCAATGGATTTTCGCGGGCGCACCTTGGTTCTTTGGCAACGCACCCGCCAATTGGAGTCCTTGGGCTCAGCTACTGGCTGGTTCCTTTGGGATAGAAACAACGGTTGTTGCCACGCCAACCCATGCTGACGTGCAGAGTGATGCGCCGCGCGAGGCTAGTCAGGTAATGTACGCCTACGCCAGCGCCTGAGAATTCAATAAAATGCCACGCCTTGGAAGCATGCTGATTTGCGAGAAGGTCATAGTTGACAACATTGGAAGACCCACACTGGTCTCACTCTTTCAAAGAATCAGCGCGCTGCTCCCCGAGGGCCAAGAGATACCGAAAGCGGCCATCGCCATGACGAGTTGGGTTGTTTTCTGTGAATGGCTCATTGCCGATGAGGAACAGGAGAAGACCTTCGTTCAAGTTCTGGAGGTTATGCATCCTGACGGGACGCCGTCACCGATTCGACACAGTATGCCATTGAAGGAACTCGTCAAACACGGCCAAGGCACCAGAGCGTACGTGAACATAACCGGAATGCCCGTTTCCCAGAAGGGGTTTCTGACTGTCAACGTCTGGCTGGAGTCCGACTCGCAGAGGGTCACGGATGTTTGCTCGTCGGTCGTCGAGATAGAACATACCAGCCAACCGCCAACTCCCAACGACGGTGGCTCTATCATTCACGCGCTTGTACCACAACAACCCGCCAAATAACGACTTGAGTTAGTTCCAGCGAAAAGCGGCCTTCGCGCTTTACCAGTTTCCCATCAAAGGGCGCCGGCCAGCCGCCCCATAGGGCGCACCATTTCCTCATCTTCTCATCGCTAGGCGAATATCTCATCAGATGAAAATCTGGCTTCACCGCTGGTTTCGCGGGGTTGCGCTTACCTTCGTGACTTCGCGGGTTCGGGGTACATACCGTTGGGACTGACTTTCTGCTAATCTCGCACTAGCCCTGCTGTTTTTTGCCGTTGTGTCTGTCGTTGTCGTCATCTCTGTAAACCGCGACCGGAGGATCTCTCCGGACAACGAGTTAGCGCGCCATGTCGAAGGCAACCCAGCATGAGGATGTGTCTGTCTTATCCGCCGCCAGGCACGGACTGGTATTTCTCACCCCAAACGATTGGACCTTGATTGCGGACAAGGCGGCTCGCCTGCAGTTTAAGGCGGGCGAATCCATTGTGCATAAGGGCAAGCGAACGCACGGGGTATACCTGTTGCTGAAGGGTACCGCCTCGGTGCAGCTTCCCAGTCAAGCGGCATCGCCAGCCATTGGTCCGGGTGAGGTTTGCGGGGAGATCTCGTTCATTGACGAGCTGCCAGCCACGGCAAACGTGGTTGCCCGGGATGCGGTAGAGGCTTACTACCTGGATCGTCCGACGCTGCAGTCGATGTTTGAGCTGTTTCCACATTTGGGGTCACGGTTTTACCGGTCGTTGGCCTCCAGCCTGTCGCGGCGGTTGCGGGAATTGATCGGGCCTGGGGCGGCAGAAAAGAAGGAGTAGTTCTCGTCCCTCTTAAGGTTGGTGATTACTAAACATCGAGCTGGGTTCGATGGACACCCGAGCTAATATTGGTAAGGGAGTGCAAATGAGCTATTCACGTCTCGGGCTGGCGGCGCTTGGTGGCACGGTCGCGTATTTTGCCTTTGGTTTCTTAGTGTTTTGGCTGGTGCCAGCTCTTATCAATGAATCCCGTAAGTACCCGGCCGTATTCCGAGCTAAGGAAAAAATGATGGGTGTTATGCCAATTGGACTGGTCGCAACTTTCATAGCGATCCTGGTTGTCGCGATGATTTTCGCAATGATACACCAGGGCGGATCGGGCACTACGGAAGGTGCGCGCTTGGGCGTTCTCATTGGCATTTTCGTGGTATGCGCATTTGTGCTGCACAACTACGTGAACCTGAACATCGGGCTGAAACTCGCTCTGGGACAGGCTGTTGCTTACTTCGTCCAGTGGACTATCGTCGGAATAGTCATCGGCCTTATTTACAAACCCCTCGCTACACCATAATGGTGAATCTACTGTTGTGGTTTTGCGTCTGAAGCCCTTGATTGTGGTTTTTAGCATCGAGGACGGCTGTCCCCACATTCACTAAGGCGCGATCCGATCTTCTCTCTCTCCCTTCTTGTTTCTTGTTTTCTTCCATTTCCGGCACCGCGTCGGCGCTGTGCCCCAGCGTGTGCTAGCCTACGAAATGCTCCTGTCGGGCGGTGCTGAATGCGCCGGGCGGGAATTTAAAGCGCGCGCCGACCCTGCATGATCGATTCCGGCAATCTACATTCGGACAATCTGCGATTGGCCTTACTGTCGGCCGCGGTGCTTGGCTTCCGGCATGGGCTTGACTACGACCACATCGCGGCCATCACCGACATCAGCAGCGTCCAGGCCAAGGCTCGCGACGCGATGCGCTTTGGATTGCTCTACGTTGCTGGGCACGCGACTACGGTAGCGGTGCTGGGGGCGGGGGCGGTTGCCTTCCGCCTGTCGCTGCCGGCGGCCAGCGATCGCTGGGCGGAGCGCCTGGTGGGAATCACGCTGCTCACGCTTGGGATTTACGTGCTCGGAACTTTTTTTCGCCCGTCAGCGCACAGCCACGGCCCGCGCACGCGAATCACTCTTTTGCTGAACGGCATGCTATGGATCTACTGGCGGCTGAGCCGGATCTTCGGCGGGACGAGAGTAGAAGCTCCGCAGGTGTTTAAGGATGGATACGGCACGACCTCGACGTTTCTGGTGGGAGTGATTCACGGGCTGGGAGCAGAGACTCCGACGCAGTTGCTGCTGTTCTTGATGGCCGCGAATCTCGGAGGGACGGCCGCCGGCTTGCTGGGATTGCTGATGTTCATCGTAGGGCTGCTTGTGATGAACACTCTCATGTGTGCCTCGGCCGCGGGGCTATTCTCGTCGGTGCTCGCCCGTCCCAATGCTTTGCGGGCGATCACGCTGGTGACCTCGGCTTACAGCATCGTGGTGGGGACGATCTTCCTGCTTGGAGTTGCGGACAAGCTACCTTCCCTGACGGGATGAGTGGGTAGAGACGTTCGAGCGGCTGGGGTGATCGAGGCGCTGAGCAAAATCAAGAGGCGCCCCGAACTCTTGCGAGTCGCGGGGCGCCCGAACAGCCCTCCCCAGAACTGCTCACCGCACAAGCTACAGGAAGAACTGTATTCTTGAGAATTCCACTTATGTGCTATAAGGGAGCACGAGTTGGCCATGTTGCCGGGCCATCGTTCCGGGCTAAGCTCAATCGCTTCTGAAAGATATCGAGAGAGCAAAGTAGCACGGACGATGCAACTAGTATGCAGCATTTTGCATCTCGGACTTTTTCCACAGCCACGTCGACCGGAAATAACCTGTTTGTATGCAATGATTTACAGTTTTGACTTGGTTGGAGCTTCAGGTGCAGGTTATCCGTTGCCACTTTGTGGGGGTTGTGTCGTTTGGCTTAAGCGGGCTCAAGATTTCAAAAAAGAAGTACAGATGGATTCCAGGAGAATCGCTATGAAGCGGATGTTGTGGATGGTTCTGCTGACCCTAGCCTTGCCGATGGCGGCATTTGCGAGCAGTTCGGTCGATTTTTCCAACTCAGGTGGTGTTCTTTCGGGAAGCAGCGCCGGTCTCAGCCTGACAGGTTCCGAGTTATTTGCTGTCAACGGGCTGAACGGCATGGGCTTGGTTCAGGGTAATTTGGGAACCGTGAGCTTCACAACAGGCGCTTTCGTAAGCCAAACCACGCAAGGGAACACTACAACGTACACGTTCGCCGCCGGAGGAACTTTCCAGATTGCAGGGAACGGCTCGAACGGAGTTCCGAATGGCGTCATTTTTAACGGGACGTTCACTAATGTTACGTTGACTGGGACGAAAATCTCCAACAAACTGTATGTCTACACGCTGCAGGGCCAGATTACTGGCACTTGGGCGAACGGTGCGACGTCCGGTGGAGAGACGGTAGCGGTAACCTTCGCTACGAAGAACAGCACGTACATCGGCCAAATCAACTTCGGCAGTGGCGACACCACCATTGCGGCTGTTCCTGAACCGGGGACGCTGGGGCTTCTGGGCACTGGATTGGTCGGCCTAGCCGGGTTGTTGCGCCGCAAAATGAGAGCGTAACTCTCTTCCCTTCTGAAGGAAGGCTCCGCCGTAAGGGCGGGGCCTTTTCTGTTTTCCCACGATTTCCAATTCCTCGTTACCCCGGTAATCGCACCGGGGGGATTACCGTTGACCCATCGTAGCCGGTCTCCTTAAATTGCCAGCAGGGGGTAGTATGAAGGATATCCATGAGGTCCTGCGGCAAAAGCAGGCGAAGTACGCACAACTTGGCAAGCAGATCGAAATGCTGCAACAGGCTGCCGAGAAGCTGCGCGAAGTAGCGCCGTTGCTGGCAGAGAACGACGACGAAGACAATGCCGTGCTGGCGGAAGTAGATGACGCCATCGGCGATGCTGACGCGATGGCGGCGAAAGCCGGAGCGACTTCCGGTGGAGCAGCCTCGTCCAAAGCGGCCCGGCCCACAGCGCCTCGCTGGCCCTAACCACGCTAGCCCTGGCAGCCCGATCGATTTATGACTCTTCAGGTCCTACTGGTTTCGACCGACGATTCCGCCGCCGATGTTTTGGGCAGAGTACTGCCCACGCTCGGCATGGCCATGGATCGCTCCAGCGATCCTGAAACCACCGTGGCGCGAATCCATCAGCAGAAGTTCGACGCTCTCATCGTTGATTTTGACGATCCGAAAGCGGCGAACGATGTCCTGCAGCAGGCCAAGAGTGTGGGCTCGGGAGGGTTGACCGTTGCCCTTGCGGCAGACACCACAAAGGTGCGGGAGATCCTGAGCGGTGGGGCTCATTTCGTGCTTTACAAACCGCTCTCCGAGGAAGCAGTGAAGGCCGGATTGCGCGCGGCCGCGGCTCTGTTGAGCCGAGAGCGGCGGCGGGCATTCCGGGTTCCGGTGCAGGCTCCGGTTGAGATCACGCTGCCGGACACGCGCAAGCTGGATGGCATCCTGCTGGACCTTTCTGAAACCGGCATGGACGTGCTCACGGCGGAGCCGCAAGTTTCTGGAGCGCTGCTGGCTTTCCACTTTCAATTGCCCGACGGCGCGCTGGAAATCGAGGCGCGCGGGCAGGTGGCATGGGCCAATCCCAACGGGCAAACCGGGGTTCATTTCCTGGATATTCCCGAAACTGTTTCGGCGTCGCTGGGCAACTGGCTGAAAGCCGCTGCCACCACGGCCGGGGCCGGCGCCAACGAAACCGTGCCTCATTGCAAACTCAGCGACCTGAGCCTGGGCGGGTGCTACGTGGAAACGGACGCACCGTTCCCGGAGCAGGCGTTGGTGGATCTCTGCCTGAAGACCGACAAGATGGAAGTTCATACCGAGGGCATGGTGCGCGTGGCTCATCCCGGCCACGGCATGGGAGTCGAGTTCCCTTCCCGCACGCCTGAGCAGCGCGCCCAGGTCGGCAATCTGATCGACGTTCTGCGGAGCAGTCCGGATGCGGCGCCGGACCTGACCATTTCGCCCAAGGCGCTGCTCGCCGATCTTAACCAGTTTGAGCCCGGAGATCAGAATCGGGACGAGTCTGCCGAAGACATGGAAGATCCCTTGCTCGAACTTCTGCGGCGCGGGACATCTTTGCAGCAGGAAGATTTCCTCGCCGAACTACGGCATCAGCGCCACCCGGAACACGTCGCCTCCGTCTAGCCACTTGCTGGAAATTCCCACACAGTTCAGGGGAACTTTTGCGACCCGGGACATCCTCCCAAACAGAGAGCACACTAAGACTCCTCTCAGGGTCTGATTCGCCGCACGCGGATAGGGATCATCCTTCGACGCCGAGACTGGTTCGCTTCGCGAACCGGCCTTTACGCTTGATGACAACCAGCGGCGAACTCCTGGGCAGCCTGTGTGAGGACATGCGCATTGGCCAAAAAGCCTCCCGTGGCAGGTCATTAGCAGAATTTCAAGAAGAGAATCAGATGAGCAGGTGCGGCAGGCGAGAGCATTGGCGATGGCGGGAGCGAGAGGCTTCGGCGGTGAAACACTTCCGAAGAATCGAAGAACCCGGGCCCCGTCTTTGGCACGAGTCCTTCAAATCTTCGTGGTCTGTTCCACCCCAATGCGAGTACGCTACCGGATCTCCGTTGCGCGATGATTTCAGGAATGTTAAATCTGGGTTAAATAAACCGAGTTAATCAAGTCCAGGTTAAATGTAGACTGTTGAGCTGTTTTCGGTTCACCGAACTATTGCTCGGCGGGAGGAACGAGTCTGGGAAAAACCAGCGCGGGTAGGTATTCATCCACTGCACGGCCGGGAATATCCGCGTCGGGATCGTCGCTGTTGTGGGGTCCGCTGCTGGCGATCGGTGCGGCTGCTTTCGCCGCGGAGATTCCTTTCTTTTTCTTCGGCACACCTTCCGGGCATGACGTTGAGTTTCATCTCTACTCATGGCTGGAAGTGCTTTCTCAATGGAAGCAGGGGATTCTCTATCCGCGATGGGCGGGGCTTGCCCACTTCGCGTACGGAGAACCTCGGTTCTTGTTCTATCCGCCGGCCTCGTGGACTCTGGGCGCGGTGCTGAGCGCGATTCTTCCGTGGACGGTCGCGGCCAGCGTTTACATCTGGATCGTGCTGGTGGCGGCGGGCGTGTCGATGTTCGTGCTGATGCGGCGATGGTTGGACCGGCGCGACGCCATCTTCGCGGCCGTGCTTTATGCGGTCAATCCGTATCACCTCGTCATCGTCTACTGGCGCAGCTCGTTCGCGGAATTGCTGGCCAGCTGCCTTGTGCCTCTGTTGCTGCTGCTGGTGCTGAAGGCCACGGAGGGCGAGCGACGCGTGATTGTTCCGCTTTCGCTTGTGCTGGCGGCAGCGTGGCTGACGAATGCTCCGGCAGCGGTGATGATTCACTACTCGCTGGCGCTGCTCGTTCTGTTCTTCGCCTGGCAGGGACGATCGCCGCGCCTGTTGCTGGTGGGAACTGCTGCGGTTGCCCTAGGCGCCTGCCTCGCGGCGTTTTACTTGTTCCCTGCGATCTACGAACAGAAATGGGTGAATATCTCCGAGGCCGTGTCTGCGGGATCGCGCCCGCAGGATAACTTCCTGTTCGTGCACACGACGGACGCCGACCACGACGCCTTCAACCGCGTCATCTCGTGGGTGGCTGTGCTGGAGATTGCGGTGACGCTCATTGCAGCGTGGGCGTCCAGATCATGGCGAGAGTCCAAGCGCGCGCTGTGGAGCGCACTCCTCGGCTGGGCCATCGCGTGCGCCGTGATGATGTTTCCGGTGACAGCAGTGCTGTGGAGGTTTCTGCCCAAGCTTGCGTTCATGCAGTTTCCGTGGCGCTGGCTGCTGTGCCTTAGCATGATCTTCACGATCTTTGTTGCGGTGAGCGCGGTTGCCGGGGGCGTGCGGCGCTGGTGGCTGCGGGCTGCGGTTTGCTTGGTCGCAATCCTGGTTATTGCGATGGCGTGGCACCGCATTCAGCCGCCGTGGTGGGACCAGGCCGCCGATCTCCGCGAGATGCAGGACAACATGGCGGACGGAACGGGCTACGAAGGCGTGGACGAATACACGCCCGTGGGAGCCGACCCTACTGCGATCCAGCAAGACACGCGGAAAGTGAGGGTCGACGGGGAGGCGCACGCTGCGATTCACGTTTATTACTGGAATCCAGAGTCCATGATGTTTACGGCGGAGATGTCCGCGCCGGACCAGTTGGCTTTGCGCCTGCTTCGCTATCCGGCGTGGAAGGTAGAAGTGAACGGGCGCGTGGTCGAGACGGCGGCGCGCGAGGAAACAGGGCAGATGCTGGTGCCGGTGGAGGCGGGGATGAATCGCGTGCAGATTACGTTTGTGCGGACTTGGGATCGAACGGCGGGGGGATGGATTTCGATTGTGGCTGTGTTGTGTTTGATTCTGTGGCGGCTATTGACACGGGTGCAGACGAATGGCAAGGAACTCTAAACTTGTCATCCTGAGCGAAGCGAAGGACCTCTGTACTCTGCCAGCGCCAGCAGAATGCATAGGTTCTTCGCTTCGCTCAGAATGACAACTTAATTGGTCTGTCCAGAGTCTCAGACGCGGCTCTTAAGCATGCGACGAATTCTGATTGCTACTTCGAATCCGGGGAAGCTGCGAGATTTCGCGGGGGCGGCTGCGCCGCATGGGATCGAGATTAACGGCATCCCGGGCTTCTCTTCCCTGCCGAGTGTCGTCGAAGACGGACTTACGTTCGAAGACAATGCGCGCAAGAAGGCGGAGGCGTATAGCCGCTACGTTCCCGGGGAGATCGTTGTGGCCGACGACTCCGGGCTGGAGGTTGATGCTCTGAACGGAGCACCGGGCGTGCATTCAGCGCGTTACGCCGCGGACGCTCCACACTTGGTGGAGAACAACACCGACGACGCGGCCAACAACGCGCGCGTGCTGCGTGAACTGAAGAACGTTCCGCCTGAGAAACGCACAGGGAGGTTCGTTTGCGTATTAGCGGCCGCACGAGACCGAAAAACTCTGGCTGCGTTTCGCGGCAAGGCCGAAGGAATCATTCTCGACTCGCCTCGCGGCGCGAACGGGTTTGGATACGATCCGCTGTTCTACTTTCCGGAGATTCAAAAGACGTTTGCCGAACTCAGCGCGGAAGAGAAGGCTGGCTACAGTCACCGGGGGGCGGCGTTCCGGCAGTTTCTGGAATGGTGTGAGAAGCAATTTCCAGATACTCACATCTAAACCAGCGTGACCCTTACGCCATTGAAATCCCCGATCGCATTGATCTTCGACATGGACGGAGTGCTCGTCGACTCCGAGCCATTGCACAAGCGCGCCAAGGAAGAGGCGTTTCAGCAGTTTGGAATCGTTCTGCCGGAATCGGTTTATGACAGTTACAAGGGGCGTCCCGATGCGACGATGCTGCCGGAGATTCTCGGCGCGAGAGGCTGCTCGGCGGAAACAGTGGTGGAAGTTGCGCGGCTGAAGCACCAGATCTTCGAGGGCATCCGGCACGAACTTCAGCCCATCGAGGGTGCCGCGGAATTTGTGCGTTGGGCGGCTTCTCGCTACCGGATCGCGCTAGCCACCTCGGCCACGCCGCGCAACCGCGAGGCAGCATTGGCGGCGTTGAACGTTGCCGATGTCTTCGAGACTTGTTGTGGATAGCAGCCAGCATCAGCGGCCTAAGCCGAACCCGGAGGTCTTTCAGGTTGCCATGCGTCAGTTGGGTGTGAACCCTGGAGATTGCTGGATCATTGAGGACTCGGTGAATGGACTGCATGCTGCGAAAGCTGCCGGGTGCTTCGCAGTTGCGCTTACGACGACGTTTGATCGAGCGACAGTGTCGGCGGCGGGAGCGGACGCGGTGGTGGTTTCGTTTGCGCAACTGCGGGGGATCTGGAGTCGTTGTAAGAAGGGCCAGAGAAGAAGCGAGTCGAGCTTCGCTCGACGGACAGCCGAGGGCGGCTGTCCCCACATTCCGCGTCGATCTCATTCGTACTTTCCTTGACTTCACTTCTTGCGGCGCACGATAATGACAGGTTCTTTTCTCATTGCTTAATTTATAAGGAGCGATTCGTGGCGTCTGCCAGTTCTCCTGCTCCCGGGGTAACGAAAATTGTCGCGCATGGGGTTGCGCCGTTACGTGCGGGTCAAGGGTATTCGTTCGTTTTGCGGCGGCTGCATTCCCTGTCGGGGATCGTTCCGGTCGGAGCGTTCCTGTTTGAACACATTCTGATTTCAAACTCGACCGCGATCACCGGGCCCGACGCTTACGCGCGCCAAGTTAGTTTTCTGGCGAATCTTCCGCTCGTCTTCTTCCTCGAGTTCTTCGGCATCTGGATGCCGATTTTCTTCCACGCGCTCTACGGGTTTTACATCTGGTATCGCGGCGATGGGAATGTGGGAGCGTATCCGTGGAGCGGCAACTGGATGTACACCGCGCAGCGCTGGACGGGCGGCATCGCCTTCGTTTACATCCTGTGGCACACCTATACGATGCGGTTCACCGGCGTCGACCTGCACGACAATCCGATGGCGTCGTTCGGCAAGGTCCAGAATGAGGTCGTGCACACGGCGCAGTTCTTGTTCTACGTAGCGGGACTGGTGGCGGCTTCGTGGCACTTCGCGTATGGAATTTGGCTGTTCTCGGCGAAGTGGGGCATCGTGTCGGGGGACAAGGCGCAGAAGAGGTTGTTGCGCGCCTGCATTGTGCTTTTCCTGGTGTTGTGCGGAGCGGGGTTGGCGAGTTTGTATTCGTTCCGCTCGACACCAATGCAGAATGTCGGGACGGGCGGACGCATCACCGTCACCATAACGGACCACCCCGCAGCAGTTGATGGAAGGCGGGTGCAATAAGATGGCAACTCCCAAAATCATTGTCGTAGGCGGCGGGCTGGCGGGACTGGCGGCGGTGATCAAGATCGCGGAGATGGGCGGCGAGGTCGACCTATTCTCCATTGTGCCGGTGAAGCGGTCACATTCAGTGTGCGCGCAGGGCGGCATCAACGCAGCGAAGAACCTGAAGGGCGAAGGCGATTCGACGTGGAAGCATTTTGACGACACGGTGTACGGCGGCGATTTTCTCGGCAACCAGCCTCCGATTAAGGACATGTGCGAGGCGGCGCCGGGGATTATCGATCTGCTCGACCGCATGGGCGTGCCCTTTAACCGGACTCCGGAGGGACTGCTCGACTTCCGCCGGTTTGGCGGAACGTTGTACAACCGGACCGCGTTTGCCGGAGCGACTACGGGGCAGCAACTGCTCTACGCTCTTGACGAACAAGTCCGGCGGTACGAGTCCGAGGGCAAGGTGAAGAAGTACGAGCATTGGGAGTTTTTGTCGGCGGTGCTCGACGGGCAGAAAGTCTGCCGCGGGATTTGCGCCATGGACCTGCGCTCGATGGAAGTGCGGACGTTCCCTGCCGACGCAATCATCATCTGCACGGGCGGCATTGGCGCGATCTTTGGGAAGTCGACGAACTCGGTGGTGTGTACGGGATCGGCGCAGTCGGCACTCTATCAGCAGGGGTGTTACTACGCGAACGGCGAGTTTATTCAGGTTCATCCAACTTCGATTCCTGGAGAAGACAAGCTGCGGCTGATGTCGGAGTCGGCGCGCGGCGAGGGCGGGCGCGTTTGGGTGCCGAAGACGCCGGGGGATAAGCGAGATCCGAAATCCATTCCACAAAATGAGCGCTGGTACTTTTTGGAAGAGTGGTATCCGAAATACGGGAACCTGGTGCCGCGTGACGTGGCTACGCGCGCGATTTTCAAAGTTGTGTACGAGCACAACCTTGGGATCGACGGCAAGCCGATGGTCTATCTGGATCTGACGCATATTGATCGCAAAATTCTCGACAAGAAGCTGGAAGGGATTCTCGAGATCTACGAGAAGTTTGTGGGCGACGATCCGCGCGACACGCCGATGAAGATTTTCCCCGGCATGCATTACACGATGGGCGGGCTTTGGGTCGATTTCAAGCAGGCGACCAACGTCGCCGGGATTTTTGCCGCGGGTGAGTGCGAGTATCAGTATCACGGGGCGAACCGGTTGGGCGCGAACTCGCTGGTGTCGTGCATCTACGGCGGAGGGATTGCCGGGCCGAACGCGGTGCAGTATGCGCGGGGACTACAGGCGCTTCCTGACGGGAATGGCTGCTTCGACGCGGAGAAGAAGAGGCAGGAAGAGAGCAATTCCCTGCTCATGAACAATCAGGGGACGGAGAATCCGGTCAAGTTGTGGCGCGAGCTGGGCGAGTTGATGACGAAGGATTGCACGGTCATCCGCTATAACAAGGCCCTGCAGCAGACCGATGGGAAGTTGGTCGCGTTGCTGGAGCGGTTCCGCAAAGTGAATCTGAGCGATCGCACGATGTGGGCAAATACGACCGTTGTGTTTGCACGGCAGCTTTACAACATGCTGCAGCTGGCGCGGGTGATCGCGCAGGGCGCGGGGATGCGGGATGAATCGCGCGGGGCGCATTACAAGCCGGACTTCCCGGAGCGCGACGATAAGAACTGGATGAAGACTACGAAGGCGTATTTCGCGCCGGACGCGGATGAGCCGAAGTTCGAGTTCGAGCCGGTGGATACGTCGCTGATTCCGCCGAGGGCGAGGAAGTACTGAGACGAAACAGCGCTGTGAATTGTCATCCTGAGCGCAGTGAATGATCTATGCAATCTGCTGGCGCCGGCAGAGTACACAGGTTCTTCGCTTCGCTCAGAATGACAAGAGCTTTCAACTAAGGCTAAGAGCTAATGGATGATAAATCCGTCATCATCAAGATCAAGCGTCAGAACACTCCGACCTCCAAGGCCTATTGGGAGGAGTTCTCGGTTCCCTACCGGCCGAACATGAATGTCATTTCGGCGCTCATGGACATTGCTGCCGAGCCGTCGACTCGCGATGGCAAGGCGACCACGCCCATCACCTACGACTCGAATTGCCTGGAGGAAGTGTGTGGGTCGTGCGCCATGCTGATCAACGGCAAGGCGCGGATGGCTTGCTCGGCGCTGATTGACGACCTGGAACAGCCGATCCGGCTGGAACCGTTTTCGAAGTTCCCCGTGGTGCGCGATCTTGCCACCGACCGCAGCGTGATTTTTGAGAATCTCAAGGCCGTGAAAGCTTGGGTACCGATCGACGGCACGTACGATCTGGGCGCAGGGCCGCGCATGTCGGCTGAGGATCAGGAGGCGGCGTATCCGCTCTCGCGATGCATTTCGTGCACCTGCTGCATGGAGGCTTGTCCGCAGTTCAATGAGAGCACGGGCTTCGTGGGTGCGGCGACGATCGCGCAAGTGAGATTATTTAACACTCATCCGACCGGCAAGGCGCTGCAACGGGAACGGCTGGCGGCGCTGATGGGCGACGGCGGCATCCAGGAATGCGGCTACGCGCAGAACTGCGTTGAGGTTTGCCCCAAAGACATTCCGCTGACCAAATCGATCTCCGAAGTTAGCGGGCAGGTCATGAAGCAGGCCATTGGTGACCTTTTGCGGCGGTAATTGCACAGGACGCGCATCATAAGCTTCAATCCAGAACGGACCAGGAATGAGAATCAACATCGACCAACTCACCGAGCCGGAGCTCGTCGATCTAAACCGGCGGATCGTGGAGCGCCTGCGCATGCTCCATCAGATGCACGCCCATGTTCGGATGCTGGAATTCCATATCGGTGAACGCGTTTCTTTTCAAACCGACCAGCACAAGGTGATTGAGGGAACGCTCGTGCGCTACAACAAGAAGTCGGTCACTGTGGTCACCGAAGACGGCGGTCGGTGGACGGTTTCGCCGGGTCTCTTGCGAACAGCCGCATCCGCTGCTCCTGCCCGTAAGGCCGGCAAGGTGATCGACGCGGACGAACTCAGCGATCCCTTTCGCGGTTAGCAGTGACCTTTTGCGGCGCTGACTTTTGTCACATTGCGGGAACCTGCGGGCTCGCATTGTGCGGGAATCCTGCCAAGTTGTTCGCCTCAACCCACATAAGTCCTTTCTCATGTGCTGTTGAAAATGGCCCGTGACTTGCGGCTACAGTAGCGCGATCCCGCCGAGGTGCGGGATCGGGTAACCGGCAGTAACCAACGGCTGGCGTTGGATTTTGAGTACGCAGGTAATCGTCCGGCGGCAGTATCGTGTTGGACGACTTGACAGCATGGCTTAGAATAGCGGCACTCGCAGTAGAGTGAGCGAGGACTGGCGTGGTAAGAGTTGACGGGCAAGAGTGCCCGCCCCACACAGAGCCTGCCACAAACAGAAAGCCACTTCGTGAGACGCATCGTTCGACTCCAATTCGTTGGGATGTTCCTGCTCGCCTTGGTGTGCGGCGGAATGTCGGGCACGGCGTTTGCCGTGCATCCGGTCGCGCGTCACTCGCACCGCAGGCATTTCCGCTGGCTGCGCTGGAACCCGATGTTCCGGCCGTCGCACGAATCGCTGCTGATCCAGAATGCCGAGATCAACCGCCTCGAACTGCCCCGCATCCAGGACGAAACCGAATTAGAGGCGCTCAAGGCCGACGGGTCGCTGCTGCCGATTCGGGCCGGTGAAACGCTGCGCTTCGATCCGCGGCTGGATCCTTCGCGGCGGTATTGCCGTCCGTGGACGCGCGATTTTACCGAAGACCTTAGCTTGGCTTACTTCAATCGATTCCATCAGCAGATCCAGGTGAACTCCGCGGTGCGCACGGTGAAGGTTCAGAAGAAACTGCGGCGGCATAACCGCAATGCAGCTCCGGCCGACGGCGATACCGCCTCTTCGCATCTGGCAGGTGTGACCGTCGACTTGCAACGGCGCGGTATGAGCAAGGAACAAATTCGCTGGATGGAGCACTATCTCTTCTACATGAAGGCTCTGGGCCTGGTGGAACCGGAAGAAGAGCGTCGCCACTGGTGCTTCCATATCATGGTCAGCGGAAACTATTCCGACTGGCGACAGACGCAGAATATTGTTCCGCTCGATCGTCCGGACACCGACACACCGGGAACTCAGGTGGCTGAGGGCAGCGGCACCCGGTAAGAGACTGCAGGTTTGAGAGTTTCAGGGTTTCAAGGTTTCCAAGTTTCAAGGCTCTTGCGGCGACGGCTTGAATCTTCCCACCCTCCGCAGTAAATCCGTTACGATTCTCTTCTTATGATCGTTTTGATGGCGGGGCTTCCCGGCACCGGCAAGACTACACTGGCCCGCGAGCTCGCTGCGCGCACCTCGGGCCGCGTCCTCAGCAAGGACGAATTCCGGCACGCCATTTTTTCGCCAGACGAAATCGAATACTCGTCAGCGCAAGATGACTTCTGTCTGGGGATCATGCTCGAGACCGCGGGGTTTCTTCTGGGGCGGAATTCGGCTCGGGCCATCTTCCTTGACGGACGGCCTTTCTCGCGTCGCTATCAGATCGAGAACGTGCTGGCGGCGGCCGCTTCCCTGCACCAGCCTTGGCGCATTCTTGAGTGCGTGTGCTCAGAGGAGACGGCCAGGTGCAGACTTGAGGCGGATGCCGCGGGCGGCGCGCACTCCGCGGGAAATCGCGACTACAGCCTGTACCTCGCGGTGAAGGCGCGGTTTGAGGCCATCACTTTGCCGAAGACCGTGATCGATACTGACTTTGCATTGGAAGTTTGTGTGCGGAACGCGCTCAAAGCCTTTAACCACTAAGGACACCCTTCGGCTTCGCTCAGGCCAGGCTCCGGTCCACGAAGGAATCTCGTGACATCTCACCTCGTGGGCACGCGCTTTGTTTAGCGACTGAAGAGCCTATACAATCGGAAACCTGTCCGCTGATCTTCGCGTGGGCCACAACTTATGACAAGCAGGCTGTTTCTCATTTTCGTGCTGAGCTCTTCCCTTGCCCCGGCGCAGGTCCCGGGAGACGCGGCGGGAGCGTCCGTCAGTGCTCGCGCCCTTGCGATTCACGACTCCGCCATCGTCGTCGATACGCACGCAGACACGCCGCAGCGCTTTCTCGACGAGAACTTCGACATCGGGTCGACCGACCCGAATGATATTGGGCACATCAGCCTCGACAAGGCGCGACGCGGAAATCTGGGAGCGGAATTCTTTTCTATTTGGGTGGAACCGGAAGCGAACCAGGGTCATTTCGCCAGGCATACCTTCGACCTGATCGATTCGGTTTACGAACAGGCTGCGCGGCATCCTGACCGGATGATGATGGCTTTTTCGGTCGCGGACATCGAGCGCGCTCATCGCGAGCACAAACTCGCGGCGCTGATGGGGATCGAGGGCGGGCACTCGATCGAGAACGACATTCGCCTGCTGCGCGATTACTACCGGCTGGGCGTGCGCTACATGACGCTCTCATGGTCGAACACGAATGAGTGGGCGGACTCGTCGGGCGACATCAACGACGCGAAGGTGCAGCATCATAACGGGCTGACTGATTTCGGCAAGCAGGTCGTGCTGGAGATGAATCGACTGGGGATGATGGTCGACATTTCGCACGTCGCCGACAAGACGTTCTGGGATGTAATCGCGACGACCAAGGCACCAGTGATCGCTTCGCACTCGTCGGCGCGCGCGCTGGTTAACGCTCCCCGTAATATGACCGACGACATGCTGCGCGCAGTAGGCAAGAATGGCGGCGTGGTGCAGGTTAACTTCTTCAACGCCTTCGACGACGAGGATTTCCGCAAGGCTTTGGAAGCCCAGTCCAAGGATCAGGCCGCTGCCCTGCAGAAGTACACCGACCAGTTGAAGGCCGAGGGCAAGACCGTTACCTACCTGGATACGGACCGACTCGAGCGGGAGTGGATGGCGAAGATTCCACGGCCACCGCTTAAGTCGCTCATTGACCACATTGACCACATCGCGAAAGCTGCCGGCGTCGATCACGTGGGCCTGGGCTCGGACTTTGATGGCGTCAGCGGCGCCACGCCCCAGGGCATCGATTCTGCGGCTGATCTGCCAAAGATCACGCAGGCGCTGCTTGATCGTGGCTACAGCGAGGGCGACATCAAGAAGATTCTCGGCGGCAATCTGCTGCGCGTCTTTGGCGAAGTGGAACGAGTGAGCCACGAAATGCAGGTGGCGACGACCTCCAAGTAGGATAACTTGGGCGACTTTCTCCACACCTCGTGAGGAAACGACGGCTGCCGCTGTCGTACAATGCAACGTTGCGCAAAAATCATGTCTCGCAATGCGAGGCATTATCTCCAGATTTCGAGGAGCATCCATGCGTAAGGCAATCGTTCTACTCATCCTGACGGCTGCATCGGCGGCATGGGCACAGTCGGACACGGGCACCCAGGCCAAGCCTGCAACCAAGCCCAGCACCGTGGCCAAGCCCGTTGTTCATGCAGCCCCGGCGAAGCCCACGGCCATCATCGATACCACAGTGGGCAAGATGACTTGCACGCTATTTCCCGACAAGGCGCCGATTGGGGTGGAGAACTTCATTGGTCTCGCGACCGGGACCAAGGACTGGAAGAATCCGGTCAGCGGCGCGACCAAGCACGGCGTGCCGCTCTACGATGGCACGATCTTCCATCGCGTGATCGCCGGATTCATGATCCAGGGCGGCGATCCTGCGGGCAACGGGTCGGGTGACCCGGGCTACAAATTCAAAAACGAGGTTTCTTCCGATCTCCTGTTTGATCAGCCGGGCCGGCTGGCTTATGCCAACTCTGGCGCCAATACCAACGGATCACAATTCTTCATCACCGAAGTGGCTACGCCGCATCTGAACGGCGGCTACACGATCTTCGGCCAGTGCGACGAAGCCACCGTCGCGCTGGTAAAGCAGATCACGCACATGGCTACAGATCCCACCAACGATAAGCCGTTTCGTCCGGTGAAGATTAACCACATCAGCATTGTGCGCGGTGGTGCGACGGCCGCTGCCAAGCGGGCTGGAACCGCGGTGAAGAAACCGGCGGCGGCGGCTCCGAAGGCACCGGCCACGCCGAACTAGAGCATTGTTGGGGCTGCTCGCTTCGCATCGCGGGACGGACGAAGGCGTCCGTCTCCACATGCACGAGGTTGCCTCGGCATTCGGCCAACGAGTAACGACTAACGACCAGCGACCAACTTGAAAGGACTCCTATGACCCGTCAACCCGGACTCTACGCCATGTTTGAAACCAGTGAAGGAACCATTGTTTGCCGGCTCTTCGAAAAAGAGGCGCCCAAGACCGTTGCCAATTTCGTGGAACTCGCCGAGGGGAAGCGCGAGTGGAAGCATCCCAACACAGGCAAGAAGTCGAAGGACCGGCTCTATGACGGGACGATTTTTCACCGCGTGATTCCGGACTTCATGATTCAGGGCGGAGATCCGCAGGGCACGGGTATGGGCGGCCCCGGCTATCAGTTTGAAGATGAGACCAAGGGCTCGCCACACAAGTTCGACAAGCCGGGCAAACTCGCCATGGCGAACGCGGGGCCGAACACCAACGGCTCGCAGTTCTTCATTACAACAGTGCCGACGACGTGGCTTACGGGCAAGCACACAATTTTTGGCGAGGTGGTCGAGGGGCAGGAGGTCGCGGTAAAGATCACGGGAGTTCCCCAGAACCGCCAGAATCGTCCGAACAAGGATGTGGTGCTGAAGAAGGTGACGATCGATAAGGTGTAGCGGCCTAGCGCCATCAAGCTTCCCGATCGTTCGAGCTCCCCGTTGGGCCGACGATATCGCCGAGAATCTTGCCTGTACCGGCCATGCTGCCTAGCCTCCGCTTCCGACGTGATGGCGACGCGCTGGCGGGTGGGGCAGTGAAGCGCATTTCGCGGATGTCGGCGCAAAGAGAGTCCAAGTCTGGGAAGAGTGTTACCCGGCTCAATCCGAGAACGGCCAGTTGCTGTTTTATCGCAGGTGCCGCTTTTGCAGAGACAATCCACGTGTGCAGCTGTCTCCCTTCTTGCTCGCTCGTTCTCGCGCCCCCGATGCGGTCGGGCTCCGCCGTAAACACCGAGTGCTGGGCAACTAGACGGTCGGAGATCATTGTAGGTTCGTAGAGTTCGACGCAGTTGATTGCGAGAGGATCCGCTTTTCGCACGTCAACAGGAGATTGGTTGTGGAGGTAGGCAATAATCGAAGCGTCATCATCTCCAGTGCTCTCTGCCACGGCAAAATAAAGCGCGACCAAAGGGTTACGCGACCAGTCGAGTAGCCGCGTGGGAAGACCGTGGTGCCGGGCCAGCGCGAGCCATTCCCAGTGGCTTTCCGGACGACGGGCGGGGTGAAGATATGGAACGGCCCTTCTCTTGAACTCCTCCAGCAACCTACGTTCGTATTCGGTCCGGTTGAACTTTCCTCGGCGCTTGCTATAGGGATGGCGGCTAACAGCACACGTCAGATCCCAAGTCGAGAGTCGGTGGCCTCTATACAGCCAATTCCCCGCGGGTAATAGCTTGACTCGTGCGATCAGGTCTTCGCAGGTCTTGATCGGAGACCAGTTCTTGACGTAGGTTTCTTCAAAGCCGGTCGTACGGTACTTTTTTCTATCGAGAATAGTGACCCTCGCGCCGTCTTGCTGCTTGAACTCGGCCCCCAACATTTTGAGAAGGCCGTCATCTGCGTACCCTAGGCGCCCCTCTGAGGCTGAGAAGAAATCCCACGTTCGTTCAATTCTTTTCTCTGCAATGGCCCAAGCTTCCAAGACTTCTTCAGGGATTGGTTTTATAAGGGTCGCCTTGGCCGCTCTCGGGTCCAGCCCAAGGATGTCTTCTTCATGCTTCGCGGCGGAGCGCGCCGTCCTCGCTACAACGAAACAGTTCTCCGCAGGCTCGCTCTCTACCCAATAAAGATTCCAGCGAAGCACTTTCGTCTCCCTTCACACCGCTAAACGCCAATCACCCCCACCAACTCCTTCACCGCCGCCGCGCTCTTGTCGAGCCCAGCTTTCTCTTCCGGCGTGAGCTTGATCTCGATGATCTGCTCGATTCCCTTTGCGCCCAGCTTTACCGGGACGCCGACGTAGAGGCCGTTGATGCCGTATTCGCCTTGCAAGTACGCGGCGCAGGGGAGGATCTTCTTTTTGTCTTTGAGGATCGCTTCGACCATTTCCGTCGCAGCGGCTGAAGGGGCGTAATAGGCTGAACCGGTTTTGAGATATTTCACGATTTCGGCGCCGCCATCGCGGGTACGCTGCACCAGGGCATCGAGCTTCGTCTTTTCGATCAACTCCGTGATGGGGATGCCCGCGACTGTGGAATATCGCGGCAGGGGGACCATGGTGTCGCCGTGGCCGCCGAGGACGAAGGCGGTGACGTTCTCGACGCTGACTTTCAGTTCGTCGGCAATGAATGCGCGGAAGCGGGCGGAATCGAGGACTCCGGCCATGCCGATTACGCGCTCGCGGGGGAAGCCGCTCAGCTTATAGGCGGCTTGCGCCATGGCATCGAGAGGATTCGAAACGATGATCAGAATGCAGTTGGGCGAATGCTTCACGACCTCGCCGACAACCGCTTTCATGATGTTGTAGTTCGTGTTGAGCAGATCGTCGCGGCTCATGCCGGGCTTGCGTGGAATGCCGGCCGTGATCACGACGATGTCGGAATTTGCGGTGTCTTTGTAGTCATTCGTGCCGCTGACGTAGGAATCGCGTTTTTCGATCGGCATGGCCTCGAGGAGATCGAGTCCTTTGCCTTGGGGCACGCCTTCAATGATGTCGATCAGAACGACGTCGGCGAGTTCCTTGGAGGCGATCCAGTGGGCGGCCGTTGCGCCTACGTTGCCTGAGCCTACGATGGTCACTTTCTTGCGCATAGATGAGTCCTTTCGGAAAACAGCATTCAGCAGTTGGCAGTCAGCATTCAGCCCTTTGAGGACGCGAGCACCACCGGCAAGAACCTAGATTCCTCGCTTCGCTCGGAATGACAACCGTCTGGCCGAATGCCGAGTGCTGATTGTTGACTTTACACCAGTACGCCTGCGCCCATGTTCTCGATCATGTGTCCAGCGAACTCGCTGGTTCTGACTTTGGTTGAGCCGGGCATCAGGCGTTCGAAGTCGTATGTAACTTTTTTTTGTTCGATGGTTCGCTCCATACTTTGCTCGATCAGGTCGGCGGCTTCGTTCCAGCCGAGGTGACGGAACATCATGACTCCCGATAGGATCACCGAGCCGGGATTGATTACGTCTTTGTCGGCATACTTAGGCGCGGTGCCGTGCGTCGCTTCGAAGATGGCATAGCCGTCGCCGATGTTGGCGCCCGGAGCGATTCCGAGTCCGCCGACCTGTGCGGCGCAGGCGTCGGAAATGTAGTCGCCATTCAGGTTGGGGCAGGCCAGGACCGAGTATTCATCGGCGCGGGTGACCACCTGCTGAAAGATCGAGTCGGCGATGCGGTCGTTGATCATCACTTTCTTCTTCCATGCGCCGTTGCCGTGCGTGGCATAGATGCTGTCGAGGATTTCTTTCACCTCTTTCTCGACGGCCTGACGGAAGGCTGGAGGAGCGAACTCCATGCCGGGCTCAATCATCTCGGCATTCTGCGCGACGGTCAGACTTGGACTCTTGTCTTTGTTGTCCACGATCCAGCTCTCGCGCTCGGTCACGACCTTGTCGCGAAATTCCTCGGTGGCAACTTCGTATCCCCACAGGCGGAACGCACCCTCTGTAAATTTCTGGATATTGCCCTTGTGAACCAGGGTTACCGTTTTCAGGTTGTTCGTGATTGCGTGCTGAATCGCCATACGCACCAGGCGCTTGGTTCCGGTGACGGAAATCGGCTTGATGCCAATGCCGGAATCGAGACGGATCTGCTTCTTGCCGCCCTTCAGCATGTCTTTGTTCAGAAACTCGATGAGGCGCGCGCAGTCGGCGGTTCCCTGCTCCCACTCGACGCCGGCGTAGACGTCTTCAGTATTTTCGCGGAAGATGACGACGTTCATGCGCTCGGGGTGCTTCACTGGTGAGGGCACGCCCTTGTAATATTTCACCGGGCGAACGCAGCAGTAGAGGTCGAGAATCTGGCGCAGCGCAACGTTGAGCGAACGAATGCCGCCGCCCACCGGCGTAGTCAGCGGGCCTTTGATGGCGACGCGGAATTCGCGGACGGCATCGACCGTGTCGTCGGGCAGCCAAGTGTCGAACTTGGCTTTAGCTTTTTCTCCGGCGAACACTTCATACCAGGCGACGCGGCGTTTGCCCTTGTAGGCCTTCTCGACGGCGGCGTTGAACACGCGGAGCGATGCTTTCCAGATGTCGCGCCCGGTGCCATCGCCTTCGATGAAAGGAATAATCGGGTTGTCTGGCACGTCATACTTGCCACCGTTATAACCGATCTTCTTTCCGTCCGCCGGTACCGCTACACCGTTATAAGAGCCCGCCATTCACAGCCTCCGCTATTCGAGTTTCGCGCCGCGATTTGGAAAACTTTCAATTATAAAGAATAGGCAGATCGAACCATCAGATTATTCTCGCTTTTCTGTGCAATAATCCTGTTCTTGAACCTGTTTCCATCGGGCTAGCTTCAGGAGATTCTTCATGAGGCACAACGTCCGCCGTCTACGATTGCTGTCCGCATGCTTGCTCTTCTGCCTTACTCTGTCGGCCACCGCCTTCGCCGACGGCAGTCATGAGCGCACCCAAGTCGGAAACAACATTAGCATTGGGCCTGGTGAAGAAGTCAGCGAGGCAACCTGTTTTGGCTGCAGCATCCGGGTTCGTGGACACGTGGCCGGCGACGTGACCACCTTCGGCGGCAACATTGTGGTTGAGGATCAGGGGCAAGTCGACGGGGATGCGACTTCATTTGGCGGGGGCATCCGGCTGGACAAGGACGTCAAGGTGTCCGGCGATGTCACCGTGTTTGGAGGCCGGATTCGTCGTGATCCCGCCGCCACTGTCGGGGGCGATGTCACGACCATGGGTGGCCCCGGATGGATCGTTCTCATTTTCCTGGCTCCGCTGATCGTTCTCGGCATATTCGTGGCTCTGGTTGTCTGGGTGATCCGGCGTCTGCTGCGGCCGTCGGTACCTGCCGCGGCGTAGGAGCTGCCCATAGCTTTTCTTTCGCCCCTTCGGGGCTTATCTCATTTCCGTTTCGTACCCACGGCTTACGCCCCTTCGGCAAGCTCAGAGCAAGCTGTGGGCTGCATTCTTCCGCCGCTTCGCGGCTGGTGGGTATCGTGTCTTCCAGCTGTTCAGACGTGATCGAACCCTCACCCGGACGGTAGATAGTTGCCCTACCAGCGCCGCGTGCCGAACGTTTTGCGGACACCCAGGCTCATATAGCGTCCCCAGGGACCGTTGTTTCCCAGATCGGCGATACCCAGACTTTTGTTTCGCGCGCCCAGGCGATCGAAGAGGAAGTGCTGGGTCACGCGGAACTCGAATCCCTTGTTGAGATAGATCCCGACGCCCCAGGAGTGCTCAATGCCAATGGCGTCCGGCGACCAGGTATAGAGCGTCTTCGGCACAGTCTTGCCAAATAGAAAGGTGGGGGCTCCATACACCATGAACCTGCGCAGCGGACCTCGCCCAAACGGACGGACTTCCAGAATCCCCGACAGCATGTAGCGCGCAAACAGACTGCACGGCGCATTGGCTCCGCCGTACGTGCCGGCATTTCCGGCGCACAGGTTCGGATCAATTTCGTTGTGCGGCGGCGCCAGGTCCACCTGCGCCCATCCCCAGAACATGTCGCGCGGAAAAAACATGCGCTCCTGTGGATCCGCATCGTGCCCAGTGCCCTGCGAACTATTCTGCGAGCTACCACCCTGCGAGCTAAGGGACGAGGAACTCTGCGCCCCCGCCAGAACAGAAGTCAGTCCAAGAACTGCCAGTATCCAAACACACCTTTTCATTTCGCCTCCGGTTTGACAGAGCGGAACATTGTATACGGTTCCCGTCGGGTGCCGGCGGCGGTGGTCGCGCGGGGGGAAGGCCTGAACCACCAAGGGCACGAAGGTCCACGAAGGAAAACAAAGCGCGCGCCACTGTAAGCTTGCGGAACCTCGAATGCGGGCGAATGAAGCAGTGGGTGGCCGGCTGGTTCCTTCCAGAATCCATATCTCACACACCGGATATTCCATTCGTAGTACGTTTGGACTATGCAAAAGGCGCTAAAAGGCTCCAAAAACAGGGGATATCCGTTTGGTTCACAGATTGCACTAGGGAAGGCACAAGAAAAACAGGAACCCTATGCCCCAAGAGATTTCGGTTTCGTACCAAGCGATCAAGAGCAAGGTCTACCGTTTGATCGATGCTCTGGTGGTCGGCGAAAAGAGCGAATCAGAGGTCCAAGAGTCGATCCGGCGCTGGTGGGATTTGATCCACCCAGCAGACCGGCCCATTGCCCAGAAGTATCTTTTGATGGTGCTGGGCCGCTCCGCCTCCGCGTTGGACGCTGTTGGGGACGGACTGCTCTCCGCTGGCGGCGCCGAGTCTGCGTACTCGCAGATGACACATTCCCAGATCCCTACCAAACGCATCATGGAGCGCATGGTCAAGGAAACCGGTGTTCGCACCGCCGTCTAATCGCCCAGGTCGCGAGACACAGAATTTACATTTCTACCCGTTGCGCTAGGTGCCCCTCGCGCCGTATCTTCAATACTCCGTTCGCACGATGTTGAAATCTACAACACAGGAGTCAATCGATGAGCTCGTCCAAGCTGAGCAAACTCGGCAACTATCTTCCTTTCGGAGTCCTGCTGATTATGGCCACATCGTTATTCGCCGCATCGGGTATTTACAGCTTTACGCTCAACTCCATCGAGGGCAAGCCGGCGCCGCTGGCTGACTATAAGGGCAAAGTCGTGCTGCTGGTCAACGTCGCCAGCAAGTGCGGCTACACGCCCCAGTACACGGCGCTCGAAGCCGTCTACGAAAAATACAAGGATCAGGGATTCGTGATTCTCGGCTTCCCTGCCAACAATTTCGGGGCGCAGGAACCTGGGACGAACGAGGAGATCAAGACGTTCTGCACCCGCAAGTACAGCGTGACCTTCCCCATGTACGCGAAGATTTCCGTCAAGGGCGACGACCAGGCTCCGTTCTATGCCTACCTGACAAAAGAGACCGGGCCAGGTATTGCGGGCGACATCAAGTGGAACTTCACCAAGTTCCTGGTGGACCGCGACGGGAAAGTCGTGCAGCGGTTCGAACCAGCGGTTACGCCGGATTCGAAGGAAGTGACTGGGGCGATCGAGAAGGCGCTGAAGTAAGAGTAGACTTAAGTTCGTGCCGCGAAAGGCAGCAGCGCCGCCGAGTTCGCCAACACTCCCACCGGAGAAGGCGATCCCTATACTTGAAGGCTTGGTCCGAGAATCAGATGAGATCGGCCGAGAACCTAGGGACTCCCCAAGGAGGAGCGAGTGGTGGCATAACAGTCTGGGTGCCCTGCAGGCGGCATTTGGCGACGAACACGAAATCGTGCAGCAGTTCGGCATTGCCGGGTATAGTTTCTCCCCCGCTTCGGAGGATGAAACACGACAGGGCTTGAGTGCGAAGGCCACTGTACTGCAGAGTGCGATAACGCAGCTAAGATGGCGCTTACCGGACTCAAATCAAATCTTTCTTCCAGCCGGTTCTCAACACGACGCTTTCGTAGAGATCAGAAAGATCGTTCAGCAAGCCACCAAGGAACTGTTTATCGTAGACCCCTGGGTCGACCACACTCTTTGGCCGCTCCTTACCAATATCCCCAACACTTGCAAGATTAGGGTCCTCACAGAACACACAAAGGGCGACTTCCTTTTAGAAGCCAAGAGATTTGTAGCCCAGCACGGAGTGAATCTGGAGGTCCGGCGGACAGCAGCCTACCACGATAGGTTTGTCGTCCTAGACGGCGCGAGATGCTTTCATCTGGGGGCATCAATCAAGGACGCAGGAAATAAGGCTTTCGCATTGTCCGAGTTCCAACGCCCCACTGTGGTTCAAGCCGCGATTGCGGATGCCGATTCGGAGTGGCGCACCTCCACCGTTGTACCCTTCTAACCGCGATTGTCTAGCTCAAAACCAGATTCTTTACCTCGACGACTCAAATGTCGTAGTACAGCGCGAACTCGTAGGGATGCGGGCGCTGGCGGATTGCGTCCACTTCTTTGGAGCGCTTGTAGTCGACGTAGGTCCGTAATAACTCTTCGGTAAACACGTCGCCCTTCAGCAGAAAGGCGTAATCGCGCTGCAGCCCGTCGAGCGCTTCTTCGAGCGATCCTGGCATCGAGGGGATCCTCGCGAGTTCTTCGGGGGCCAGTTCGAAAATATCTTTGTCGAGGGGCAGACCCGGGTCCATCTTGTTCTCGATGCCGTCAAGGCCCGCCATCAACATCGCGGCAAACCCGAGGTAGGGATTGCAGCTCGGGTCGGGAGGGCGGAACTCCACGCGCTTCGACTTGGGAGAGATCGAATACATCGGAATGCGGCAGGCAGCCGAGCGATTGCGCCGGGAGTAGGCCAGATTCACCGGGGCCTCGAACCCGGGCACGAGCCGCTTGTACGAATTCGTAGTGGGCGCGATGATCGCCGAGAGCGCCGGCGCGTGCTTCAGAAGTCCGCCGACATACCACAGCGCAAGCTGCGACATCCCGGCATACCCGTCGCCCGCAAACAGCGGCTCGCCGGATTTCCACAGCGACTGGTGCGTGTGCATGCCGCTGCCGTTATCGCCAAAGATGGGTTTGGGCATGAACGTCACGGTTTTGCCGTGCTGCTTGGCCACATTCTTCACGATGTATTTGTAGAGCAGCATTTTGTCGGCAGAGCGCACCAAGGAATCGAATTTCAGGTCAATTTCGGTTTGACCCCCTGAAGCTACTTCGTGGTGGTGACACTCCACGTCGATACCGCAGCTCTGCATGGTTAACATCATCTCGGAGCGCAGGTCCTGGTAGTGGTCGGTGGGCGGAACGGGAAAGTAGCCTTCCCTATAGCGCGGACGGTAGCCGAGATTGTTCACTTCCCTGCCCGAATTCCAGCGTCCCTCTTCGGCGTCGATGTAGTAAAAGCCGTACTGCTCGCGCTGATCGAAGCGCACGTTGTCGAAGATGAAGAACTCGGCCTCGGCCCCGAAGTAAGCCGTGTCGGCAATGCCGGTGGATGTCAGGTGCATTTCGGCTTTACGCGCGATGTTGCGCGGATCGCGATCATATTGCTGCTTGGTAACAGGATCGACCACGTTGCACACCAGCACCAGCGTCGGCACTTCGGTGAAGGGATCGAGCAAATGAAAGTTCGCGTCGGGCTTGAGCAGCATGTCGCTTTCGTGGATGGCCGCCCAGCCCCGAATCGAAGACCCGTCGATGCCGAAGCCTTCTTCGAAGGACGATTCCGTCAGCTCATCGATGGGGTAGGAAATGTGGTGCCAGAGGCCGGGAAGATCGGTAAAGCGCAGGTCGAGGATCTTGGCGTCGTGCTTCTTCGCAAAATCGAGAACGGTTTTGGCGTCAGCCATGAGGACTCCTTGGTACGGGATCGTGAATGAATGTCTGGGCAGGAACGCGCGCTCGTCCCCTGCTACAATCGGTCGCGCAATGCAAAACGCATGAGTGTAAGCCGCGGTCGGCAGCGCTGGCAATTCTATTGTTTTTATAGCGGCGATAACGCGACTTTATACTTCAGGGATCAGGGTTCAGCAGTCAGGGGTCAGACAACGAACTGACTGCTGACCCCTGGCCCCTCACCTCTGTTCTTATGGACTTTGACCAGCTCGAATCCTTTCTCGAAGTGGCGCGGCACGCTTCGTTTTCGCGCGCGGCGGAGAAGCGGTTCCGCACCCAGCCTGCCATCTCGTCACAGATTCGCGGGCTTGAGGAAGAAGTGGGCGCCAAACTGTTCGACCGCTCCGGCGGCAAGGTTTCCCTCACAGCGGCTGGCAAGGCGTTCGTGAAGTACGTCGAGGAGACACTCGACGCTCGCAAGGCCATGCTGGTGGCGCTCGCCGAGATGGAGCGTATTCCCCGTGGGGAAATCATCGTAGGCGCGAACGAAGGCACTTGCCTGCACATCCTGCCTTATGTTTTTGCCGATTTCAAGAAGCAGTATCCCGATGTTTCGGTGAACATCAAGCGCTCCGACTATGCCAAGATTCTCGAGTCGGTCATCGACAATACTGTCGATTTCGGCGTGGTTTCCCTGCCGGTGACGGACACGCGCCTGACGGTAGTCCTCATCCATCGCGATGAACTGATCATCATCGCTCCCCCACAGCATCCCCTGGGAAAGATGAAGTCGGCAACTACCGCCGAGGTGGCCAAGTTCCCGTTGATTGTGCCCAAGGCTGGACACACGCGCGATGCCATCGAGCAACTCTTCCACGAGCGCCGCCTGAAGCCCAACTTCAGCATGGAACTCGATTCCAGCGAACTGCTGAAGCGCTTCGTGGCCGCCGACGTGGGCATCGGCTTCATTGCCCGCTCCAATGTGGAAGAAGACGTCCGGGCCAAGGCGTTGGCTGCAATCCCCATCGCGGACGCCCAGGTCCGGCGCGATCTGGCCCTGGTCTTCCGCAAAGACAAGGCTCTCAGCCGGGCCGCGCTCGCCTTCATTGACATTGCCGTGAAGCACAAATCCACGCAAGAATTGGTGCAGACCCCAAGTCGATGACGACGGCAACTTCCAGAATTCTGCTGCTGATCGTTTCCTTGCCGATCGTTGCTTTGACGATTGTGCCGGGGCTGTGTCTGCAGGGTGCATCCGCACAAAAGCCCCTAGCGCAGATGCCGGCCTCGGCCCGCCAGTTGATCGCCATTAAGGTCACCGGAAGCAAGCGCTTCCCCGAAGACGCAATCGCCGCCGCGACCGGCCTGCAAATGGGCACCGCGGTCAACGACGACGATTTCAAGAAAGCCGCGCGCCGTTTGGGAGACACGGGCGCGTTCACCGACATCGCGTACACGTTCTCGTATTCCTCCGCCGGAACTAAACTCGAATTGCACGTCACCGATATCGAGAAGTTCGTTCCGGCGCACTTTGAGGATTTCGTCTGGTTCTCTGACGCTGAACTCCGCCGCCGCATCAAAGAGCACGTTCCCCTCTTCGACGGGGAACTGCCCTTATCCGGCCGCATGCCCGATGAAGTCTCCGACGTGCTTCAGGCCATGCTGGTCGAAAACGCGATTCCCGGCCACGTCGACTACCTGCGCACCGGCAAGCCGGACCGGCCTCCCGACGCGATCAGCTACAGCGTCTCGGACGTTCTGATCCGCGTCCGCAACATCGACTTCACAGGTGCCGCCGAGGCTGAACTGCCCGCGCTGGAAGCGGCCGCCCAGAGACTTCCTGAGCGCCAGTACTCGCGTAGCCGCCTGAACCAGCTCGTCCAGCGCCAGCTTCTGCCCGTGTATTACGCCCGCGGATACTTGAAGGCGTCATTCGGCGATCCTCAACCCAAATCGGTGAAGGACGCGGAGGCCATCGAGGAGGGTCCACGCAACCAGACCGTCGTCGACGTCACGTTCGCGGTTACGCCCGGCCTGAAGTACAAGTTGAAGAGCATCGATTGGTCCGGGAATCACGAGTTCCCTACCGACCAGCTGCAAAAGATGGTCCACGTAGAGCTGGCAAAGCCCGCAAATACGATCCGTCTTGGCGAGAATCTGAAGGATATCCAAACGCTCTACGGATCTCGCGGATTCCTCAAAGCCGCTATCAAGGCAGATGCGCAGTATGACGACGCCGCGTCCACCGTGGTCATTCATCTCGCGGTGAACGAGGACTTCGCCTATCACATGGGCGAACTCGAATTCCGCGGCCTGGACAACAGCTTGACGGCCAAGCTCCGCAACGCATGGAAGCTCCGGCAGGGCGAGGTTTACGACGCCACCTACCTCAGTGAATATCTGCCGGAGGCCCAAAAGTTGCTCCCACCAAACCTGGACTGGGATGTCGCCTCACACGTGACCGCCAACATTCGTGACAAAACGGTTGACGTTGACCTCATCTACTCAGTGAAAGCGCCGAAATAGGGGCTGGGGCGCGAAGTCGGCTCCCATGGCCGCAGAGGCTTGTTCGGTTTTTGGAACAAGATCTGATTTTTCTTTCGGAGATTCGCGACAAAGGGTACTCTATACCGCTGTTGCTAACAGGTTTGGCCCGGGCCCTCCCCCCTAGAATTACGACCGGGCTTGAGGCGGGGATGTGCGCCAGCGCATCCCCGCATTTTCACGAGAGTTGAAACTTCGTGCCTGCCTCAAGCATCATCACCGCAGGAGGCCCTATACCCTCCACGCGGGCAGCTCACAAGGGAATCGCCCGGACAAATCAAAAGGAGAACTGCTGATGAAATCTCGATTGGAGAAACTCGGATTCGCGCTGCTGACGCTGGTTCTGGCCTCAACCCTGACAACTTTCGTGTTTGCCGCCGGCGGCAAAACGTTCACCGGCACCGTCAGTGATGCGATGTGCGGCGCCAAGCACGCCATGGCGGGCGACGACGCCGGATGCACCCGGGAATGCGTGGCAAAAGGTTCCAAGTATGCACTGGTCGTCGGTGACAAGGTGTACACACTGGACACAAGCGACAAGACGGCTCTGGCCACGCTCGACAAGCAGGCTGGCGCCAAGGTCACGGTGACCGGTACCGAGAAAGACAACATGATCACGGTGAGTTCAGTCAAAGCGGCGATGTAGCCGTTTTCTGCTCATTGTTGCGGTTCGTACTGCGGGAGGCGCCTGGCGCTTCCCGCATTTTTTTGGTCCCTCACCTGTAAATTCATATTTCCTTTACAAAGCATTGTGTTAGATTGTGCATTCTCCATCTCAATTTCTTTTTTCCGGAGGATCACGGAATTGGGCAAAGACATGGTTCCGAAGCGGATTTTCTTCACCAAGGGTGTTGGGAAACACCGCGAGCGGCTGACTTCTTTCGAATTGGCGTTGCGCGACGCCGGTATCGCCGCCCAGAACCTGGTGCGGGTCTCATCCATCTTCCCGCCCAATTGCAAGCTGCTGGCCCGCAAGGAGGGCGTGAAGTACCTGCATCCCGGAGAAGTCGTTTTCGCCGTGGTCGCCGAAAACTCGACCCGAGAACCACACCGGCTGCTCGCGTCGTCGATCGGCGTGGCCATTCCCGCCGACCGCAACACCTACGGGTATCTCAGTGAACACCATTCCTTCGGCGAGACTGAGGACGCGGCTGGCGAATACGCCGAGGAACTCGCCGCCGAAATGCTGGCAACCACACTCAACGTGGAATTCGACCCCGACCGTTCCTGGGACGAGAAGAAGCAGATCTACCGGCTATCGAACAAGATCGTCCGCACCGCCAACGTCACGCAATCCGCAGTCGGCGATAAGCGGGGCTTGTGGACGACGGTGATCGCTTCGGCCGTACTGATCTTCGACTAGGGCGGAGGTAGGCGCGACGGCCTTTGCCGACGGCATGGCTCACGACTACGGCGTGCTAGACTTCTGTTCCATATGCGACCGATTGCGGCGAGAGATGCAGCCGTCCTCTTCCTTTACCTGCTAGTGCTTGGGTTCTCTTCACTCCACCTCTATCGCAGCCCGATCTACGCGATGGACGCGATTCAATACATGGGCAATGCATTGCTCATGGAAGACACGGACATGGTCAGAGTCCACAATCACGTCTATGCGGAACTGCGGAGCCGGGTGCCGAACACTGCTCTTCAAGGATTGCTCGGGAATGAGAGCTCCTCGCCAGCGGATCAAAATAGGTCCCGGCAGGAGCGTGCGCGCAGCCCGCTAATCTTCGCCGAGTTCCTGCCCTTATTCGCTATCCGCCCGCTCTACAACCAGAGCCTTTGGCTCCTGAGCAAGACAGGGTTGGGCCTGCTACGGTCAGCGACTTTGATTTCCGTGGTTTCATATTTCGCGATTGGAGTTCTTCTCTTTGTCTGGCTCAAGCGATACGCGGGAATGGTGCTTGGTTTCGCCATTTCATTTTTGCTGATGATCAGCCCGCCGCTGACCGAGATTGGAAGAGACGTCACTTCAGACGGGCTCGCCACGCTGGTCGCATTCGCGGCTCTGTTCCTCATTTTTGAGAGGCAACGGCTGGCTGCGGGCCTCGTTCTGCTGCTCGCGTCCATCTTCGTTCGCACAGATTTCGTCGTTCTGGCCGGCCCGACACTGCTGGTTTGCTGGTTGGAAAAACGAATCGATCTCTGGAAGACCGCAGTATTGCTCCTGCTCGCGCTAGGTTCGGTGCTGATCATCGATCACTTTGCCGGCGACTACGGCATCAAGATGCTCTATTACCGCAACTTTGTTGCAGTTCCGGTCGCGCCTGCGGAAGTGTCAGTTCAGTTTTCGGTTCACGACTATTTTTCTGCTTTCCGTTCCGGCGTCACCTTGACCGTCAATAGCTTTTTCCTTCCATTCCTCCTGCTAGGGACCGTTGGGCTCGCTTCGCGCCGGATCAGGGCGCTGTTCGGCGTGGCTTTGGCATATGTGGTCCTGCATTTTCTGGTCCTGCCGAACTGGCAGGAGCGATGGGTTGTCGTCTTTTACCTATGCTGCGGGATTTCTGCGGCGGCGACTGCCGGAAAAGCTCGTCTTGTCCAACCCGACCGCTTAGCGCCGGCAATCTGATGATCCGAAATCAACTCTAACTTGTTTAAATACAATATGTTATGGAGATGCTTCTGGTGCATGGACGCACATCTCTAAGGTTGTAACTTTGGTAATCTCTGCATTAGCCCAATGTAATACTCCGTTAACAGCAATCGGCTATTATAGAGATGGACATTCATAGCTTAGGAGTGGAATTGGACATCGAAACACGCAGACAGAAGCAACAAGCCCTCATGCTGAAGTTGGTCGAGCGGAAGGTACGGTCACGGGCCAAGCAGCTTTACGAGACCCGCGGCGAGGTCGACGGACACGCGCTGCAGGACTGGGTTCAGGCCGAGTCGGAAGTGCTCGGAAAGAGCATTCTGGCACCCTTGTATCGGCGCAGCCGAACCGAGAACCAAGAGTCTGGCCAGCTTCCCGACCGGGAGGCCTCCGCCTGCGAAACGTCCGCCTAAGTCCTTCCAGGGTCCTGTCTTCCTCCCTTATTTCTTCGCAACCGTTTTGGCACCCTTCCGCGCACTGCCGCCCTTCCTGGCTTTATCTAGGCGCTCCAGAACCGCTGCGACGATGATTGGCAGCCCCACGGTCGCATCCAAGAAGACTTCTCCAAACTTGCCGCCCTCCGACGGGGGCACGAACTTGCCCCAGGAGATCGCTTCGCTGTAAGGGCTGCCCGAGAGTCCACCCCAGTACACCGGCTCCGGACAGATGCGCAGGCCGTAGTGATAGCGCTTCAGGGGCACGTTCTCCCCCAGGCGCCGATGGCGCAGTTCGCAGAACGGGCCGAACTGCTGCGACCAGTTTCGCGGCACGCCGCCGCCAATCGTGAAGATCCCCAGTTTCTTCTGCCGCAGCAGGGTCGCCGCAAAGTGTTCCAGATCTTCGAACGGATCGAAACGGATCTTGTGTCGTCCGGTTGACTCCCGCAGCCGGTTGTTCAGGGCCGTGTCGAGCCCCAGTTCCGAGTCGCTGAATGCCGGCACAAAAACTGGCACGCCCTGCTCGTACGCTGACTTGAGAATCCCTCGCTGTCCCTGGGCATTCTTGGCCAGATGTGCGCCGATGGCGTGATTCAGCTTGTACGAGCACATGACCTCGTTGTGATCCCAAGCTTCGAGCACGGCCGACATGACTTCTTCTACGTCGTCGAGGTTCTGCTCCGGCTCCAGGGTGTCGTAGACGCGGTTGTAGCCCTGCTCGTAAAGTTCCTCGTCGGAAACCTCAGGATTGGCGCGGAAGTGCGCTCGCCCCGTGGCCTCGACCAGTCCATGCGCCATGAGCGCGCCGGTTGAAACAATCGCATTGACGATGCCGCGATCAATCAACTCTGTGACGACCAGTCCCTGCTTGGCCACGGTCATTGCACCGGCGAGGGTCATGACGATGAAGGCGTCTTCATCGAGCGCCATGGCCTCAAGCACGTCGGCGGCCTCGCCCAATTGCCGCCCGGTGAAGGCGGTCTTGGACATCGCCCGGACCAGGCTATCGATCGAATTGACCTTGCCGAGATCGAGCGGCTCCAGCGGAATCAGCCGGTCTTCGATGGGATTGTGCAGATGCCGGTCTTTCCCCTCACCGCCTGCGGCGTTTCCCTGCCCCTGATGCGAATGATCCTTCGAATTGCCATGATTGCCGTGTTTCACCGCGAGCCTCCCAAGCTGAATACAATTCTTCCCGACAAGATACTCTACAGGAACCATGTGAAAGGACGCCACGCGCGATCCCATCCTCGGCTAAACTGCCAACGATGCCCGGCAAGCGCAGCTTCGAGGAACAGATCGCCGCTCTGGACGCCCTGCGCCACGCGCCCGAGGAAGATCGAGTGGGAGTGCTGCGCAAGGCGCTGGGGCATCGCAACAACTTCGTCGTAGCCAAGGCAGCCGGCCTGGTTCGCGAGTTCGGTTTGACGAATCTGACGGGATATCTGCTCGCTTCCTTTGATCGTTTCTTCGAGAATCCGCTGAAGACCGATCCGCAATGCTGGGCCAAGAACGCGCTTAGCCGCGCGCTCGCTGCCATGGAATATCAGGACGCGGAAGTTTTTCTGCGCGGCATGCGGCACATCCAGATGGAACCGGTCTGGGGAGGCCGCTCTGACACTGCCGGCACTCTGCGCGCCACTTGCGCCCTGGCCCTGGTGCAATGCCGCACCCTGACCGAAAAGGATCTACTGGAGCACCTGGTCGAGTTGCTCGCCGAGATCGTTCGTGCGATCGAACAGGTGGGCTCGCCGTCGGCCTCGCTGCTGCTGCGTTTGCGGGCTGTTCTTGGCGCCGACGAACCGGAAGTACTCGGGGCGTGCTACGGCGGGATCTTGCGAATCGAAGGGGTGAGGGCGATCCCGTGGGTCAGACGTTTCCTGGCCACCGGCGACGACTCGGCTGCAGAGGCGGCCTTGGCGATTGCCGGGACGCATTCTCCCCAGGGCTACCGTGCCCTGCGCGAGTGCTTCGCGAACGCTGCGGACCCGTGGTTTCGTTCCGTTCTGCTTTCAGCGATCGCCCTCACACGCCAGGATGAGGCGCTGGAGTTTCTACTCGACTTGGTCCGCGCGGAATCGCTGAACGCCGAAGCTGCGATCGAACCGATTCTGCGGTCTGGGCCTTCGGAAGAGACGACGCGGCGTCTCGAAACACTGGTGGCGGGTAATCCGCGATTGCAGCGCGTTTTCGCGGCGCAGCGAAAAGCGTCTTCCTGATCTGCGCGACTGAAAGTTGGTCTAAGAGCTCCACGATTCGTATCAGGGCACGGCTTTTCAGCCGTGCCGACTGGGTGAGCAGAATGCCACGGCTGCACTAGCGGCATCGCTGAAGCGAAGCCCTGATACGAATCGTGGGTTCCCAGCAAGTTGCAGGGCCCCGATGAGCGGAGCGTTGGGGGTACTGAAAGCTGACGGCTGAGAGCTGAGAGCGCTCCTGCTATATTTGTTCCCAGAGGTCCGAAACGCGTGCCGCCTGAAAAATTTCGCGTCGCCTTGGTGCAGATGTCGTGCGGGCCGGAGCCGGAACAGAACCTGGAGAAGGCCCTCAGCCGGGTCGAGGACGCTGCTGGACGCAGCGCGAAGGTTGTCTGCCTTCCCGAGCTTTTTCAGACTCAGTATTTCTGCCAACGCGAGGATCATTCTCTGTTTGATCTGGCCGAACCGATTCCCGGCCCGACTACCGAGAAACTATCTGCCGCGGCGCGTAAGCACGGAGTCGTGCTGATTGCGTCGCTGTTCGAAAAGCGCGCGGCTGGCGTCTACCACAACACGGCGGCCATCTTCGACAGCGACGGCTCCCTGCGCGGCCTCTACCGGAAAATGCACATTCCCGACGATCCCCTTTACTACGAAAAGTTCTACTTCACGCCCGGGGATCTTGGATTCCGCGCCCTCGACACCAGCGCCGGACGCCTCGGCACACTGGTCTGCTGGGACCAGTGGTATCCCGAAGGCGCTCGCCTCACGGCCTTGCAGGGCGCCCACATACTCTTCTATCCGACGGCGATCGGCTGGCATCCCGCGGAGAAGGCCGAGTTCGGCGTGGCCCAGCACGATGCCTGGCGCACCATCCAGCGGTCTCATGCCATTGCTAATGGGGTTTACGTCGCAGCAGTGAACCGCGTCGGCTTTGAAACCGGCAATGTGCGCGGCAAGTCCGCTCCCGGTCAGGGGCTCGAATTCTGGGGCGGATCGTTTTTCTGCGATCCCTTCGGGCGTGTGCTGGCCGAAGGATCGCACGACCGTGAGGAAATCCTCGTGGGTGACGTCGACCTGAAGGCTCTGGAGGACATCCGCCGCAACTGGCCGTTCCTGCGCGACCGCCGCATCGACAGTTATGCCGCCATCACCAACCGCTTGATCGACTAGGACGAAATCTACTGTGGCCAAGGCTCCCCGCATACATTCAACTGACGCTTCAAGTCTCGACCAGGCCGCGCCTGCGTCCCTCGGCTACCGCATGCCCGCCGAGTGGGAACCGCACGCCGCCACGTGGCTTGCGTGGCCGCACTTCCACGGCGACTGGCCGGGAAAGTTTGAGCCGATCCCGTGGGTTTACGCCGAGATCATTCGCAATCTGGCCAAGCACGAGCGGGTCGAGTTGATCGTCAACAATGCCTCGGCGGCGAGGCAGGCGCGCAGGATACTCGAACGGGCTGACGCGCTTTCGGACAACATCCGTTTCCGCCGCTGGCCCACAAACCGCGTCTGGCTGCGCGATTCGGGGTGCATCTTCCTCACGCAGCAGCCGGGCTTTGCCCGGCCGGACAGCCGAGGGCGGCCGTCCCCACATGAGTCGCCCGCCCTCAAGTTTCGGTTTAACGCCTGGGCGAAGTACTCGAACTGGCGCTACGACGACAAGGTCGGGAGTTTGATGGCGAAGGTCAAAACCCCCACCCTCTTTCGCAAAAACGAAAGAAGGATGGGGCACCCGGTTTCTGATCTGCACCCGTGCGAGATTCGTCCGGTCTCCGCCGGCGCGCGCATTGTCCTCGAAGGTGGGTCGATCGACGTCAACGGAGCCGGCACCATTCTCACAACCGAAGAGTGCCTCCTCAGCAAGGTTCAAGAGCGCAACCCACACATGACGCGTGTCCACTACGAAAAGGCTTTTGCGGACTATCTGAGCGCTCCGCACACCATCTGGCTGGGACGCGGCATTTTCGGCGACGACACGCACGGCCACGTCGACGACCTCACTCGCTTCGTGTCGAAAGACACTGTCGTCACCATGGTCGAGCCCAACTCGAAAGACGTGAACCACGCTCCCCTGCGCGCCAACTTGCGCCGCCTGCAAAGCGCGCGCAACCAGGACGGCAAACAACTCACCGTCGTCCAACTCCCCATGCCTCAGCCGGTCGTCTTCGAAGGCCGCCGCCTTCCCGCGAGCTACGCCAACTTTTACATCGCCAACGGAGTCGTGCTCGCGCCCGTTTTCAATCGCCCGAATGATCGGATCGCGCTCGACACACTGGCCCGGCTCTTCCCCAAGCGCGAAGTTGTCCCAATCTATTCCGGAGATTTTATCTGGGGCCTGGGGGCGATGCACTGCATGACGCAGCAGCAGCCGGCGGGATAGCGAGATAGCTGTCAGCCGTCAGCTCTCAGCCGTCTGGAAAAGCTTGAGCAACGTGGGGTGTAAATTGTCGGCTAAGATTCCGGGAATGCCTGTGGCCCGATGAGGTTGAGCTGATATAGCTGACAGCTTACTTCCGATATTGCGTCGGCTGCGGACCTTTTTCCAGTGTCTCGCGGTCCCAGATGGCTCCGTCGCGCGTATAGCTGGCCAGTTCGAAATCCTGCGTCAGTTCCAGTGCGTCGGTGGGACAGGCGTCCTCGCACAGGCCGCAGAACATGCAGCGGCTCAAATCGTAGGTAAAGTTGGTGAGCTCTTTGCGGCGTGTCTTCTCATTGCGTTCGCTCGAGACCACAATCAGATGCTCCGGGCACGCCAGCGCACACAGATCGCAGGCAATGCACATGGTCTCATCGGTGTCAGGGTTAACGTTCAGCCGAGGGGCCCCGCGGTAGCGCTCGGCGACTTGCGGCCGCTCCAAAGGATACTGCTCGGTGTAGATCTCCTTGGGATCCTGGTAGCGGAACGTGATTTTCAGCCCCTGCAGCAGGTCGACGAGGAAGACTTTGCGGAGCAAGCTTGGCATGCCCATGACGCGGTTAGCATACCATTAACCGGGGATTCACCAAAACACAGGCCCGTTAAGTCCTTCCCGCAGGTCCTTCTGACTCTTTGTATTTCTGAACGCCTAACGCGACAATGCAGTCTTAATCATTGAAAGCTTGTGGCGCCGATTTCGCCTCGTCGTTCTGAGCGCGGCGCCTGTGGGGGAGATTCGTGGCGAGCCAAGGGTCGTTCCGTAAGCTGATTCTCAATTCGCACCTGTGGGTCGGAGTTGCGGCCGCGATTCTGCTTTTGCTGACCGGAGGTTCCGGTGCCCTGCTAGTCTTCGAGGACCAGATCGACCGGGCGCTGAATCCCAAGCTTGCCAGCGTCGTTCCGACCGGAACGACACTCTCGCTGACCGAATTGAAGACCGCTCTGGAGAGCCAGTATCCCGGCGATCGCATTTTGGCCTTTGATATTTCCGACAACGGCGGTACGTCCTACGGCGCGTATCTCCAGCCAAAATCAGGGGACGGCATGAACGTGGCGGTCGACCAACACAGCGGCAAGGTCCTCGGCGTATGGGACGACAATCGCTTTACCCGCAAGTTGCACGGATTCCACACCCACCTGCTCGCCGGAGAAACCGGCTCGGCCGTCGTCGGATGGGGCGCGGTGATTCTGCTTCTCTTGTCCGTCACAGGACTGATTCTCTGGTGGCGCAGCAAGATTTTTGGCATCAATCTCCAGACCTCAGGACCGAAATTCCAGTACGACCTGCACAGCACCGTTGGCGTTGTGTCGTTCGTAGTGCTATTGGCGTTTGCCTTGACGGGAATCCTGGTTCACTGGGAACGCGCCGCGCAGAAGTGGGCGAACGAGGTCAGTCACATGCCTGCACCCGCGCGCCCACGACCCGATCCTCCTGCGCCCGGAGCAGTTCCTTTGGACCCGGCGCAGTTGGTGGCGCTGGCGCAGGCCGCGGTTCCGGGAGCGCGCGCAACTGCCATGGATTTGGCAGACGATCCGGCTAGTCCGGTGCTGGTGATTTTGAAGTTTCCTGAAGACCACACTCCCGCTGGACGTACCCGCGTTTTTCTCGATGCGTATTCCGGGAAGGTGCTGGCGCTGACCAGTTCGCGCGCGGTTCCGCCCGTCGTCTCGTACGTGACTCGCCTCAACCGTGAGATTCATACCGGAGATATCGGAGGATGGCCCACGCGAATCATCGCTGCGGTCTTCAGTCTTGCCCTAACGCTGCTCGCGGTGAGCGGCCCCTTATTGTGGTGGCAGCGACGGCAGAGGAGCTGAGGCAGGCGCAATTTTGGGGAGAGTCGGCCGGGAACTTTTTCTTCCCGGCCTCCGTATCAACCAGGAGAGGATGTTATGAAGGCCTATATCACAAACCTGCCGACGAAGATCTGGCTCCTTCTCGTCGTGCCCGCGATCGTGATTGCCTACCCGGTGGTCGGGATCGTGGTTCCGGTGGTGATCCGCGCGGTCGTGCCGGAGGTGGTGCGGACGGTGCTCAGCGTGATATGAGTCCGCGCGTCTGGGCGCAGTCTTGCCTACTCACGCTCTCCTGCCAGAACCGTCCCTGATAAGCGCAAACCCGCTAGAATACTGAGCGGAGCGTCAACCCTGGGTGCCCGCACAGAAAACAGCCGAAGACGATCAGCCTGCTACCCAAGACCCAAGAGCCAAAGCCGCAGCCGACGAGTTGTGGATGCAGGAAGCTCTCCGCTGCGCCCAGCGCGCTTTGGAGGCGGGAGAAGTCCCGGTGGGCGCGGTCGTCGTGTGCGATGGCCGCGTCGTCGGCCGCGGTTGGAACCGCAATATCACCGACTCCGATCCGACCGCCCATGCCGAGATCATTGCCCTGCGCGAAGCGGGTGCCACCGTTGGTAACCATCGTCTGGGAGACTGCGAACTGTTTGTTACAATTGAACCGTGCGCCATGTGCGCCGGGGCCTTAGTGCATGCCCGCATCCAGTGCCTGGTATATGGCGCGGACGACCCCAAGGCCGGGGCTGTGCGGTCAGTGATGCAAGTCTTGAATCATCCGCAACTGAACCACAAGGTCGAGGTTCGCAGGGGAGTTCTGGCGGGCCGCAGCGCGGAAATGCTGCAATCGTTCTTTAAGAGCCGTCGTTAGTTCGCTTGTTGTTGATCTTGCTTTGTCATTCCGAGCGCAGTGAGGAATCTGGGGTTCACTGGCAACTGGGTACCGACAACTGGCAACTGTTTCTCCGGAGAGGTGCGTGAGTGGTTGAAACGATCCGCCTCGAAAGCGGACATACCTTAACGGGTATCGTGGGTTCAAATCCCACCCTCTCCGCCATATTTTTAAGTCTTGGATAACTCCCAATCGAGCACAGTGCCTGCATCCAAGCCGGCTCCCGATCTCGCAGACAATTCACTCCCTTCCAGCTGGATGCGTTCGCCTCTTGTGCTGTCGCTGATTCTGTTCGTCTGCACACTGGTTCTGTACTTCCCTACCGTCGATAGCGCATTCGTTAACTACGACGACCCCGCGTACGTGACGACGAATGCTCACGTGCTTCAAGGACTCTCGTGGCATAACATCGCCTGGGCGTGCACGGCCACGGTCGAGGCCAACTGGCATCCGCTCACCTGGATTTCGCATATGGCCGACGTGCAGGTTTTCGGCACGCATCCGCGGGGACATCATGTGGTCAGCGTCGTGCTTCATGCGCTGAATGTGGTGCTGCTGTTCTTCATGCTGCGATGCGCCACTGGATACGTGCTGCGTAGCGCGGTGGTGGCGGCGCTGTTTGCTGTTCATCCTTTGAATGTCGAGTGCGTGGCTTGGGTAGCAGAACGCAAGTCGCTGCTGTCCATGCTCTTTCTGTTGCTGACGCTCGCGGCCTATGGATGGTATGCGAGCCGGGGGAGCATTGGGCGATATGCAGCGGTTTGCGTACTCTTCGCGTTGGGACTCGCGGCCAAGCCGATGGTCGTGACTCTGCCGCTTCTGCTTCTGGTGTGGGACTACTGGCCGCTGCAACGTCTCGCCTCTGGTTCGGATGCGCCGAGTGCTCGCCCGACATTTTTCAAACTCGCGGCGGAAAAGATTCCGCTGTTCGCTCTGTCTGCGGCAAGCTCGTGGATCACTCTCTACGCGCAGCGCGCGGGCGGCGCGCTGGGCAACACGGAACTGCTGCCGCTTAGACAGCGCCTCGAAAACGCGATCTATTCCTACATGGCTTACGTCGGGAAGGGAGTGTGGCCTACTGATCTGGCGGTGTTCTATCCCCATCCCGAGGGTTCGTTGGGAGCGTGGAGAGTTCTAGGCGCTGCACTGTTGCTTCTGATCATCACGGCCCTGGCTTGGCGCTACCGCGCTCGCCACCGCTACGTGCTTGCAGGATGGCTGTGGTATCTCGCGGCCATGATTCCGATGATTGGCGTCGTGCAGGTCGGAAGACAAGCGATGGCCGATCGCTACGCCTATCTTCCGTTCGTGGGGCTCTTCGTGTTCGCAGTCTGGGGATGTGCCGAATTATTTGCGCAGTGGAAGCTCTCGAGTTTTGCCGCAGGGGCGGTCGCGGCAGCGGTGCTGGTCGTCTATGCGTCGATGGCGTTTCTGCAAATCAACTACTGGCACAACAGCTACACGCTCTTCTCGCACGCGCTCGCAGTGACCAGCCGCAACGGCATCGCCGAGGACAATCTCGGCACCGCTCTCATGGAGATGGGACGCCCCGACTTGGCAAAGCCGCACTTTGAGGCCGCGGAGGAGTACGTCCCGCAGCTTTCAACCGCGCACTACAATCTCGGCGTGCTGCAGCGACAGCAGAACCATCCTGATACTGCCCGGCGCGAATACGAACTGGCGCTCAAGTACGGTTCCGACGCGACCGAAGCCGCGCAGACTCACAGCAATCTGGGATTTTTGCTGCTGGAAAACGATCCGGGGGCAGCGGTTGAGCACTTCACGGCTGCGCTGCAGATCAATCCCGACAAGCAGAACAGCCTTCTGGGCCGCGGGATTGCAGAGTATCGTCAGGGAAATCTGGACGCGGCGGTGGCCGACCTGTCTCGCGCCGCGCAGATCGCGCCGCTGGCCCAAGCCGACTTCTGGCTAGGCCGCGCTCTGGAAGACAAAGGACAATCTCAGGCCGCCGCCAGCGCCTACGCCACGGCATTGCAACTGGCTCCCGGCATGGCGGAGGCCCAGCAGCAGTTGGATGAGCTGCGTGGGAAACAACACTAGCTGGCCCACCTTTGTACCACTAAGCCGAGGGTGCCCCATTTCTCGCGTTCTTTGCGAGAAGTGGGGATTGGTGAACCGTGGAGACGAGGGCTAACGCCCCGCCGCGGCTGCGAACGCCTTCAGCTTAAAATGAACCCCGGTCTTCCGCTGGAGACAAGAAACGATCTCAAACAGGTGTCGGGCGTAAGGATTTCCTGAAGGGCCGAGCATCCGCATCAAGCTCTTCGGAGAGTGGTGCGTGATCTCCGCCAGTTCATTGAACCCAATCGTGGCGTTGATGTAGTCGCGCAGTACACTTTTTCCGGTTTCCACATCCCCGGCAAGGAAACTCTCGACTCCCTCACGAAGCAGTTCTCTGCGGAAAGCAGGATCACGGAGCACTCTGGCGCGAACTGTTTCTTTGAAATCTCTGGTCAAAGCCATCACTTTTCTCCTAGTTTCTTGCGTCGCTTGTAGTCCTGCCATCGCTCGATTGCGAGGTCAATGTCCCGCTGTTGCCGCTTTTTTGATCCGCCTCCCAGAAGGATGATGATCTGATCTCCCTCCTTCGCGAAATAGATGCGGTAGCCAGGGCCAAAATCAATCTTGTGCTCTGACACTCCAGAACCTACGGGCTTGACGTTGGAAAAGTTACCCTGCTCCATGCGCGCAACGGCCTTCGTGACCTTCGCTGCCGCCGGAGCGTGGAGATCGTCAAACCACAGTGCAAAGGGACTATGTCCCTTTGCGTCTTCGTATTGTCTGGCAACAAGCAAGAACCGCCTGCGTGGGGAGGAACCTCACTTCGACAAGTGATGGTAACACATGTGTTACTTATGTCAACTCCCAATTTTAGGCGTCAGACGTGAAGCTGGGCCAGCCCCCATCACGAATTCCTGCCTTTCGAACCCCGAAGGGTGAGGCCCCCTCAGTTTATGATGATCTAAGCGGCCAACTCAATTTTTGGCGTCTTGTGGCGCTAAGCTCAAGGCGAACAGAAGGTTCGACATGAATTCGTTTCTCAGAATCTCCACTATCATCCTCTGGGCTATCGGACTAGGAGGGGAGTACGCGATCCAGCGGTGGCCTACGAGAAAGCGACTCCTGAACATCATCGCGGCATTCGCATTCGGGTTCGCATTGCTCGGAGAGTACTGTTCTTACAGATACGACGAAATTAACCAAGCTCGGCTGGAGGAAACGGTCAGAGCCCAGGGCGTTCCCGCAGTTGAATGGTTTAAAGCGCGCGACGCAAAAGAACAAACCTTTACCATTGGCCAGACACCAGTCGCGGGTTCGGTTGAGGTCCTTATCAATGGGCTGGAAGAGCCCGCAGACGTCTTTTCCGTCGACAAGAAGGTGGTCACCGTTTCAACCGACCTCAGCCACACCGACGTAGTTACCATCAAATACCGGAAGAGACCTTAATAGAGTCACATTGTGAATCCCCGCTGATGTCTCGATTGTCGAAACCGATTGGACGGCATTCCCTCGGACGGCTCTCGAATTCTGTCAGGGACTCCTAACTACTGCTGCTGCTGTTGTTCCTGCTCCGACCGCGCCGCCGCCCGCACCAGTACTGGCCTCGACCTCACCACGAAGCTTGGCGTGATCGGTTCTGCGGCGATGTTGTCCGCGGGACTCACTGTCACCGCTACGCTCAGCTCACTCTGCGCCTCGCCTTTGTACACGCCGCGGGTCGGAGGAACGTCCGCGTAGTCGCGGCCGATGGCGACGCGAATGTGCCGGTCTCCTCCAACTAAATTGTTGGTCGGGTCAAACGCCACCCAGCCAAGGCCCGGCACCAGCGCCTCCACCCAGGCATGCGATGCGCCTTCGAGCGAACGATCCGTTTCGTCTTCGTCGCGGTGAAACATGTATCCGCTGACGTAGCGGCACGGAATTTTCAGCGGACGCACCAGCGCAATCATGATGTGGGCAAAATCCTGGCACACGCCCTGCCTCGCCTGCAGCGCCTCTTCGATCGGCGAATCGACCTTGGTGCTGTTCTTTACGTACGCAAACATGGTGTAAATCGACTCGTTGATCTCCGTGAGCAATGCCAGCGGATTCCCCCGGCGCTCGCACTTCAATTCTTTCGCCAGCCGCTCCAGCGGATCGCTGGAATGCGCGAAGTGGCTGGGCAGAAGCATTTCCCAGTGGTCGTTGCCCGCGACCAGCGCATCCAAGTCGGCCCAATCGCCGCTATCGGCCGCGCGCGGCGTCGGCACGGCTTGCACTTCGACCGCCGACTGCGCCGTGACTTTCACCTGCGTGTGGCTTCCGGCGATGTCGAAATGATGGACCGTGTTCCCAGTGAAATCGCGGTACTGCATGATGTTCGCCGTCGGATCGACATCGAGCGCGAAGCTCAGGCAGCGCTGCTCTCCGTCGCTGCGCGGCTGCAGGCGAACCTCCATGACACTCTCGCGGACCGCGGGCTCGTAGCGGAAGGTCGTGGTGTGGCGGACGGAATAGATCATTGCATTATCTTCTCGATTGAAAGCTGTCCTCAGGGGCTAAAGCCCATATTGATTCGGTTCGCTTTTCGCGGCGCTTAAAGCGCCGCTCTTCCACGGTTGTGCACGCGTTCCTGGTTCTTCCGGCACGGCTTGAAGTCGTGCCCTTCCCAAAACTGATTCTTGAAACTGGCTCTAAGCACGTCCTCACGAAACCAACGCCGACTCTACCGAATAATCAAAATAAACCTGCTGGATCGCCGTATGCGCCTGCGCGCATTGCCAGCGCACACTATCGACATAGCCGTTCGCGCCCGAGGCCATGATCTCTTCGATCTGGCTGAAGCTCAGGGTGGCGCAGAGGCGTCCAGCCAATCGCACCGGCTGTTCTGCTTTGCGTTCCGTCAATTCTCCGATGGCGATCAGCGCGGCATGCACGCGGTCGACGGAGAAGCGCACCGAATGCGGGAACTCTGGGTTCAGCAACAGAAACTCAGCCACACGCAACGGTCGCAGTTCTGCCGTGTAGGTTTTGCAGTAGGCCTCAAACGCCGCGCAGGATTTCAGCAATCCCACCCACTCCAGATACTCTTCACTCTCTACCGCCTGATCCAGCGGATGCGGGAGCCGCACAAAGTGCGTCCCAATCAATCGCGCCAGCGCCTCAGTGCGCTCCACGAACCGGCCGAGCTGGATGTACTGCCATCCCTCGCCGTGCGACATGGTGGAGTCGGTGACGCCCTGAAACAGGTGCGCGCCTTCCTGTACCGCGCGAAAGAACACGTAGGAATGCAGCAGCCACGCCTCGCTCGCGGTCGTGCTGTTGACCTGAAGATACAACCGGTTCAGTTGTTCCCACATTTCCGTGCTGCACTGCTCGCGCACCTGCCGCAAGTTCTCTCGTGCTGCCGCCACGCAGGAAAGAATCGACGACGGATTCGTTCGATCGAGAGTCAGCACATGGGTGAGCGATGCGGCGTCGATCTTGCCGTCTTCCGGCGCCGGAACCTGGGATGCCTCCAGGAGCCGCAACCAGCGCCCAGCGCCCGCTTCCGGCGACTGGTCCAGGCGAAGCTGTAGGTCCACGTCGATCAAACGCGCTGTGTGCTCGGCGCGCTCCAGGTAGCGGCTCATCCAATACAAACTGTCCGCGACCCGGGAAAGCATTGCCGTTTGCCTCCGTTCGTTCATGTCGAATCAGGGGTCAGGGGTTAGGGGTCGGCAGTCGGCAGCGACGAGACACTGCTTTCTGGCATAAACCCTGGCCCCTTCTGCCCTAGCCCCTAAGTACCCAGGTATCCTTGCTGCCGCCGCCCTGGGACGAATTCACCACCAGCGATCCCCGACGTAACGCCACCCGCGTCAGCCCTCCCGGCACCAACGTCACATTCTCTCCATACAAGATGTAAGGACGCAGGTCCACATGCCGTGCCTGCACCTCACCCTCGAGGAAGCATGGGGCCCGCGACAGACTCAGCGTCGGCTGCGCAATATAATTCCGCGGCTCGGCCTCGATCCTCCGCCGGAACTCTTCCCTCTCCGCTTCGGTGCTGTGCGGACCAATCAACATGCCGTACCCGCCCGACTCGCCGACGGCCTTCACTACGAGTTCGTCCAGATGCTCCAGCACATAAGTCCGTTGCGAGCGGTCACTGAGGAGATAGGTGTGAACATTCGCGAGAATGGGATCCTCGCCGAGGTAGTAGCGGATGATTGCGGGCACGTATGCGTATAGCGCCTTGTCATCCGCAACTCCCGTACCGATGGCGTTGGCCAGCACTACATTCCCCGCGCGATAGGCGTTGAATAATCCGGGCACGCCTAGACTGGAATCCTGCCGGAAGCACAGCGGGTCCAGAAAATCGTCATCGACGCGCCGGTAAATCACATCCACGCGCCGTAGGCCGGCGGTGGTCCGCATGTAGACAATGTTGTCGTGCACCAGCAGATCGCGGCCCTCAACCAGTTCAATGCCCATCTGCTGGGCAAGAAACGTGTGCTCAAAATAAGCGGAATTGAAAACTCCCGGCGTCAGCAAGACAACCTTCGGTTCGTGTCGCGTCGAAGAGCTGGCCGGTGCCAGCGCCCGCAACGTCGCCAGCAGAGCCTGCGAATAGTGATCGACGGGGCACACGCCATAGTCGCGGAATAACGTGGGGAAGACCTTCTTTAGCACCTTCCGGTTGGCCAGCATGTACGACACGCCGCTAGGCACGCGGAGATTGTCTTCCAGAACTGCAAAGCTTCCGTCCGGGAGGCGCACCAGATCGGTTCCGCAGATGCTGACGTAAATTCCGCGCGGAACGGTGAGTCCGCGCATCTCGCGCCGGAAGTGGCGGCAACTGTAAACCAACTCGCGGGGGACGACGCCATCCGCCAGAATTCTGCCGTGGTGGTAAATGTCCTCCAGGAAGAGATTCAGGGCCGCGATGCGCTGCGTAAGCCCGCTTTCGATTTTGCGCCATTCCTGGTTGGGGATAATTCGCGGCAGCAGATCGTTGGGAAAAACACGCTCGGTACCTTCGTCGTTTCCGTACACCGTGAAAGTAATCCCCTGGTGAAGGAACGAGAGGTCGGCCGCCTGCTGGTTCTTGCGTAATTGTTCGGCAGGAAGCTCCAGAAGAGTCTGAAACAATGCCTTGTAGTGCGCCCGCGGCGTACCCGGCGCGGCAAACATCTCGTCGTAAGCGGTGTCGAATTGGTAGTTGCGGAATGGTGGGCGAAAGAGCGTGAGCGGGGCCTCCGGAGGGTTCATCCGACGCACAATTCCGCGAGTTCGTGTCCGGCTAGGCTGCACGTGTAGGACTCTAGAGTGCCGACGGCTCCGAGTCCAATCAAAATTGCTTATCGCAGGGATTCGGTTTTCGCGAGGCCTATTCGAGGTTCAACTCCGCCAGTTTGTCCACGGGCCGCGCCAGCACCGCCTTGTTTCCTCGAACCACGATTGGCCGCTGCAGGAGCTCGCTATGTTCGGCCATGATCTGAATGAGCCGATCGTCAGTGAGGTCCCTGCCTGCCACATGTTCCCGATAAGCGGCCTCTTTGGTGCGCAGAGCATCCTGAGGCCTCAACCCGGCCTGTTGCAATAGTTGCTTCAGCTCTTTCGCCGAAAGAGGTTCTTCAATGTAGTTGACGCTGGTGAAGTCCACGCCTATCTCAGTCAAGGCCCGCTTGACTTGGCGGCACGTGCTTCAAGTCGGCTTTTCGTATACGACGACTTTCGTCTCGCCTTTCGCCATAGGTTTATTTTTCCTTCTGCCCCGCCGCAAACACCGTCCACGGGCCTGCCTTCATGTCGCGCAGCAATGGCTTCTGCCAGGTGAACTCGGGATGATGCTCAAGAAAGTCGGCCGCCAGGAAGTCGGCACCGCAGGGATGTCCCGCCCTTGCTACAAAGCTCATCTTCGCGGCCATCGCACTGTCGGTGGCCTTGCCCTGCACTGCGCCGCCGGGGTTGTAGGCATCCCACCCCCACTCTTTCACACCGCGCGGAGAAGCATCGACATGCCCGCACAGCGCCCGCTCGTTCGGTTGGTCCTTCTTCTCGAAGCTGTCGAAGTGATCCGAGAGGAACTGCTCTGCCATCGTCACATCAATCTTCCCCATCACGTTCTTCATGATTTCTTCCCAGCGCGCGTGCCGCGCATTGGGCGACGACGAAGCGTCATTCGGATCGAAAGTCGTCTCCTCGTGAATCACCTTCGGATCGCGCGCAAAGTTCGAGCTGACAAAGTACCCATCGTGCGTGCGCCACAGCGGCGTGTTCTTCAGCCCCAATTCCAGGTACGCGATCTCTCCCGTCTTGCGGTCTCCGATGAGCCAGTCGTTGGCATATCCTCCGTTGTTGCCTTCTTTGATGATGCGTACATAGTCATCAATGCTGTTGGCGTATTGCAGAGCCTTGCGCGACCGCATGAATTCCGGCTTGCCGTTCGGATCCCAGCCCTCAAATTGCGTGATGGTCGTTTCGGTGATCATCATCCCGGCTGAGTTCACGCCAAAATCGTCGTCGCTGGTAATCACGCCCGGGAAGCCGTCCATCAGAATTCGATTGCCGTGTTCGGGCTGGATGTCGAAGATCATCACCCAGCGCTCGCCCGCCAGGTAGCTGGTCCAATTGTTGTGAGCGATCACAATCTGATGATCTTTGGTCATGCCACCCGTGGCAATGAACGCGCTGCAATTCCCCGGAGCCGCGAGCTTCGGCGGCGTGGCCGATTTCTGCTGCTTGTTCGTCGTTTGCTTGTTCAACCACGGCACATAGTAGTCGGGCACTTCCTCGAACGCATTCAGGGCCACGATGTCGTAGACGTCGAGATTGCCTCCGTGCGCCTTCACTCCGTCGGCGATTCCCTGCAACTCCCGCTGATACTCCGCATCGATGTGGGGCCAAAGCATCTGCCGCGCCGTCGTGCGGAAGAACTCCCAATCGCGCTGCGTCTCGCGGGTGTCGTAGAGCTTGATGGCCTCGAAGGCGTCGGAGATCTCTGGTACGAGAAGATAACCGTGTTGAAAGCCGACTTCCGACGGCGCGCCTTCCAGATGAACGTAAGTCCAGCCGCCCTGCTGGAAGCGATAGGCCTTCTGCAGCCGCGCGTCGGACTGGCCCGGACGGGCTCCAGCCGCCGCACATGCCAATGCCAACAATATCCCAAGCACGCAAGCAATACGCACAACCTGTTTCAACATGAGTTCCTCATCAGGTCAGTCGAAATCCGACGCAACATTCTAGCCTATGCCGTTTCCTCCCTCGCAGCCTGCCGGAAATACGACCGCGGGGGCTGAAGCCCACACTCTCTCGGCTCACTTACGCGGCGCTAGAAGCGCCGCTCTTCCACGGTGGTGCAGGCTTTTACTGTGGGGTGCGAGTGTGTATGTTCTTCTCCTATGAGCTAGATATCCGTCCGCTGGTCCGGATGCCGGCTCAGATACCAGCAGGGCAGCCATCCCTCGTGCGGAAACAGTGCGTTCACACAAGTCCAAGGCTGCGGCGGGTCAAAGGTCAATGTCGTCTTTCCGTTCTTCTGCAGCACAGCGGTGTAATGATTCACCGTCACCGCACCGTAGGCGTTGCGGTTGGTCGCTGCGCGGACCCGAAACAGCGCGTAGTCCAAGCCATACGCAGCCGCGGCTGCTCCAACCGCGCTCAGAATCGTGGCGACGAAAATTCGTCGCAGCCGAACTCTTAGGGTGGGCACAGATGTCTGAGTCACGACGCCAGATTATAAGCCCTCATCCTGAGCACCAGCAGACCTGTACGGCCCGTATCTCGTCGTTGACAACTCCACCATCCGACAGGCAAACTACCGCATTCGCTGGGAAACGCTTCTGGCGAGCGTCTGAGGACGGCATTGCCGGCACACCGGGCGTCTTCGGTTCTATACTCATTCTTAGCTACGTCCATGGCCATGACCGAGCAACGGGTGTCTTACACGCTCAACTCCTCGTTGGAGACGATCGATAGTGCGGAGGAGAAGGCCACTATTGTCGCTACAGAACTCGGGTTTCCCGACGACGAAGTCATGCAGATTTCCATGGCCGTGCGCGAGGGCGCGGTCAATGCCGTTTTGCACGGGAACGCGTATGCCCCGGACAAGAAAGTTACCCTCGCCTTTGAGCGCGCGGGCGGCGACTTAGTCATCACAATTCGGGATCAGGGCCCCGGGATGGATCTGAGCAAGATTCCCAATCCTTTGGCACCGGAGAACCTGCTCAAGACGTCCGGACGCGGAATTTTTCTTATGCGCTCGTTTATGGATGTGGTCGAAATTCGCCCCTCCCATACGGGCACCGAACTCAAATTAATCAAGCACGTCCACGGAACTACCGCGGGCGGCAAGGAGGCTTCCCAGTGAGCATGAAGGTTGGTAGTCGGCAGGTGGATGGAGTCACGATTGTGGACTGTAGCGGACGCATCACCCTGGGCGAAGGCAGCGTTATTCTCCGCGACACGGTGCGCGACCTGCTTTCCAAGGGCAACAAGAAGATTGTCCTGAATCTCCAGGACGTCAACTATATCGACAGCTCAGGCATCGGTGAACTGGTCAGCGCCTTTACCACCACCAAGAATCAGGGCGGCGAACTCAAGCTCCTGAACCTCACAAAAAAGGTCAACGACCTGCTCCAGATCACCAAACTCTACACCGTCTTCGACGTGAAAGACGATGAAGCCGCGGCCGTCAAGTCGTTCAAGTAGAAACTTTTTCATTTCTTGCGCGTATCCGGGTGCCCCATTTCTCGCGTTCTTTGCGAGAAGTGGGGACTTGCCAGTTTCATTCCGGAACTACTCACCGAACTATTTCCGTCCCGTCACAGACTCCGTGGCGTGTCCTTCCTAGAATCTGAAGTATGTTCCGTTCTCACTCTGTACCAGCGTTATCCTTGCGCTGCATCATTCTGCATTCCGCCATTCTGTTATTGTCACCTCTGCTCAATGCCTCGGATTGCATTCCGATTCACGAAGCGGGCCAGCATGTCGGTGAAACCAAGTGCGTGGCGGGGAAAGTGCTGAAGATAAAGGTAGGGGCGAAGGGAGTTCATTTCCTCGACTTCTGCGAAGATCAGATGGCCTGCCCGTTCACGGTGGTGGTCTTCCCTTCCGACCTGAAGGACGTCGGGGATGTGCGCCGCCTGGAAGGCCGCGTGATCGAGGTCCATGGAGCAGTCAAACTCTACGAGGGCCGAGCCGAAATCATTCTGAACCGCATCGGCCAGGTCACCGGAGGAGCCGCCCTGATCCCCCCGCTCCCCAAGAACTACGACGTCGAAAACCGCGGTCACTACAGCGCCGGGCGCCTTCGCCCTACGAAGAAACCTGCCAAGACCAAAGCCACGCCCAACACCACTGCCACCTACGGCAACGACGTAGAAGGCGAGGAGCCGCAGCCGTAACGTCTCACACCATCCCCTTCCGCAGCTCATCCAGCGGATACTTCGTTCCCCGCCAGACAATGCCGTTGTTCGACAAAGTCAGCACCATCGAGCGCAGCAGGGTGTAGATAAACAGCGCCGTGCTCACGGGATGCAGCAGGAAGTAATACGGCGGCACTGCCGACCGCCACGACATCCCGATGTAGATCACGAACATCGATCCCAGCGCCACCGCATACGGCACTCGTGCCCATCCATGGGCCAGGAACACACCAAGAAACGGACCGAGATTCAGAAATGCAAGTCCGAACGCCGAGATCACCGTACGCCACAACTGAAACGACAACACCGCAAAGAAATTCTTCGTCAGATTTTCAACTACCCCCATCGCCCCGTGCGCCCACCGAATGGAAATCAGATCGCCGCCGAAGACGTTTCGCTGCGCGAAGCCTGCTTTCTTCACGACCTTCCCCAACTTCATGTCGTCGAGCACTTCCATGCGCAGCGCCTCGTATGTTCCTACTGCGGCATAAACGCGGCGTCGCACCAGATTGAACGCGCCCACGCCCATGTGATCGTCTGTGCTCGGGTCCGCAACCTTCCATGGACGGTGGCCAAACATGAACATAGTCTGGAAAAACGCGATCATCATGAACTCGCCCGGCCGCTTCATGATCATCCGCGGAAACAGCACGACATGATCGGCTGGCTCAGACTCGGCATAGGCGAGCGCGCGCCGCAGCGAATCCGGCTTAAACAGCACATCCGCGTCGGTGAAAAGCAGCCAGTCGCCAGTTGCCTGCTTCGCCGCGGTCCACATGGCATGCGTCTTCCCGAGCCAACCCGCAGGTAATTCGCGGTGATGAATCACGCGCAACACATGCGGGTGCCCCATCCTTGTCTCTCCGTTCTTTGGAGAGACAGGGTGGGGATTTTGATCTTCCGCAACCCGTTCCATGATCTCGCCCGTGGAATCGGTCGACCGATCGTTGACCGCAATCACTTCATAGTTGTCATAGTCAAGCGCGAGAAGAGTGTTCAGCGCCTGCTCGATGACGTCTTCTTCATTGCGGGCGGGAACGATGATAGAAACGCGAGGATTGCCCGAGGGCGAAACAGGGTCACGGTCCCACTCCGGACGCGAAACATCCGCGACGGAGGGCATGCCAAGGGCAGCATCCACGATGCGGGAAAACCACGCCAGCGCCAGAATCGTTCCCGCAATCCAATGAAAGTAAACCATCCTGCTTAGGTCTTCCCTGCCTCGGCGGACGCGCCGTCCACCGCGACCGGCGGCGCAAATCTCATTCCGTAAAACAGTATGGCAGAAGAGATCCCCATCGCGATTACCGGCAGAATAAACGCCGCCTGCAACGATCGTCGGTCGGCAACCCACCCCATCATCGTGGGCGAAGGCACATCACCCAGAATGTGGATGATGAAGATATTCACCGCCAGTGCCGTAGCGCGAATGTGCGCCCCCACCGAATTGATCACGGCCGCATTCAACGGAGCGGTATTCAGCAGAAGGAAGAACGCCGCCACCGCGATCGCCGGAATCATCGCCGGTCCTTTTACAAACAACGCCACAATCATGACCGGCATACCGAGAAGCATACTCGCCGCCGAAACTAGATAATATGAACTCTTCATCCGCGGTAACAAGAAGTCCCCCAGCCATCCGCCCGCCAGAGCTGCGAGAATTCCGTCGACCACAATGATCATTCCGAACGCAAGGTTGGCCGCCTCCAGCGTGTAGTGGCGCTCGCTATAAAGGAACTGAGGCATCCATACCTGAATGCCGCCCAGCGAAAATGTCATCGCGGCCATGCCGAGCGTTGAGGTTAAGAACGCGGGATTTCGCGCCAGGCCCAGAATCGTTCCCCGCTCCGGAGTTTCCTTCAGCGAATCAAACTGCCCCCGCTCCGGCTCTTTCAGAAACATCACGGCCACCGCGAGTACAAAGCCGGGCGCGGCCGCAATGTAGAACGGGAAGCGCCAGCCATGGTGCGGAGCCAGATAGCCGCCCAGCAGGTATCCCGCCGCCGACCCAACTGGAATCGCCAGATAAAAGACTCCCAGGATCCGGCCGCGTATCCTTTCTGCGAAAAGATCGGCAACAAAGGTGGGCGCAATGGTGACGAACGTTGCCTCGCCGACCCCGACCAACGTATGGCGAATCAGCAACTCCGTGTAGGTATGCGTAACTGCCGTGAGCAGTGTGAGCCCGCTCCAGAAAATCGCCCCCAGCACGATGATGAGCTTGCGCGAGTAGCGATCTGCCAGCGGCCCCACGAACGGCGCCGCAATCATGTAAAAGCCGAGGAAAGCGCTGGTGAGGTAACCGATCTGCTCTTTGGTCAGGTGAAATTCGTCCTGCACCAGCGGCTGCACCGCAAACAGCACGTTGCGGTCTGCATAGTTCAGCAGATTGAGCGCCGTCAGAACGATCAGGGCGGTGCGCGGCTGGAGATCAGTCCGGGTCACGGTGGAGCGAATATAGCATGACGAGCGAACTCAGCCTCGCCGCCCCTTCGGCCGCGGCCACTTCGCCACAATCGTTGTCGAGATCCCGCCCCGCGGACGAAATTCTCCCCTCACTTCCGCCCACACCGGCTTCGCCCACTTCACTACATCCTCCAGAACCTGGTTGACGACGTTCTCCTGAAAGATTCCCAGATTCCGGTAACACTGCAGATATTCCTTTAGCGACTTCAGTTCCAGGCAATCCTTGTCGGGCATGTACTGAATTTTTAGCGCGCCGAAATCCGGCAACCCGGTCTTTGGACACACCGACGTGAACTCCGGATCATCGACCACAATCTCATAGCCCGGAAATTGGTTGGGCCAGGTCTCAATCTCCGGAAACTTCGCGTCAAGACCTGCGGCCGCGTGCTCAGGCGTGTAACGAGGCGATTTAGCCATGCCGTTATTGTAGCGTTTCCTGTTGTAGCATTCGCCTGGTAATGCAGCCGAAACCCCGCTGCCCGCATCCAATCAGATACCGTGCTTGGAGCGTCCTTCGGTATCTGTCGCGGCCTCCGGAATGGTAAATTACTACTTACAGTTATTCCTGCCGCACTCTGAAAGACAACTAGTTGGCATTGACGAACAACTCGAACGCACCGCCCCGACGGCGGTGGCTTTGGCCCGCGCTCGTCGTGCTGGCAGTCCTGGCGGTCCTCTATTCTTATCTGCATCAGACTCCTCTGAAAGTGCGTGCCACTGCCGTGCAGCGAGGACCGATTCGCAGCCTGGTTTCCACGAACGGCAAGATTGAGCCCGTCCAGAATTTCGAAGCACACGCTCCCATCTCGACCACCGTGAAGTACCTGTTGGTCAAGGAAGGCGATCACGTGCGCAAAGGCCAGCTCCTGCTGCAGCTCGACGACGCTGACATTCGGACGCAAGCCACCCGCGCCCAAGCTCAAGTGAAAGCTGCGCAAGCCGATCAGTCCGCCCTGAAAAACAGTGGTACCCAGGAAGAAGTCCTGACCTTGAATGCGCAGCTCGTCAAGGCTCATAGCGCGCTCGATCTGGCTCAGCGCAATCTCGATGCTCTCCGCCGCCTGCAGCAACAGGGTGCAGCATCCCCGGGCGAGGTTCGCCAGGCGGAAGATACGCTGCAGCGCGCCCAGGCCGACGTCAACCTGCTCGAGCAAAAAAAGAAAGGCCGCTATTCCCAGCCCGAAGTTGCTCGGGTGCAAGCCCAAGGGACCGAAGCCCAGGCCGCCTACGACGCCGCCGAGGACGCACTCCTGAAATCCAGCGTCCGCGCCCCTTTCGATGGCATTGTCTATTCCCTGCCCGTCAAGCAGGGAGCCTTCGTCCAGGCGGGCGAATTGCTTGTGCAAGAGGCTGATCTCTCCCACGTGCTGGTTCGCGCTTTCGTCGACGAACCCGACATCGGACGCCTTCAGCCCGGCCAAAGAGTCGAAGTCACCTGGGACGCCGTCCCCGGTCGCACTTGGATTGGCACGGTCAGCACCGTTCCTTCGACGGTCAAGTTGCGCGGCTCCAGAAATGTTGGCGAGACGACTTGCACTATCGACAACCGCGATTTTCGTCTCCTGCCCAACGTCAACGTTGGGGTCACCATCGTGGTCGCCGAGCACGAGAATGTCCTCACTTTGCAGCGCGATGCTATACGCATCGATGACAGCAAGCCCTACGTTTACCAGATCGTCGACGACCACCTGAAACGACAGACGGTTGAGGTTTCCCTGCAGAATCTCACGCGGGTTGAGATCAACGCCGGCCTTTCCGAGGGCGCCAAAGTCGCTTTGCCTGTCGAAGAATCCAAGCCGCTCGTCGATGGGGCTTCCGTCAAAGTCGTGCCCTAACTTCATGGAGCGTGCGCGGACGCAGTTCGATCGTTTTCTTCAGTGTTGGCGCCTGTTTTTGCCCGCGCTGCTCTTGGTTCTCATCCATCCATTCGTGTACGGGGCCTCTCCTAAAGAATTGCTTGCAACCGGTCACGTGGACGAAGCCATTCAGACGCTGCAGCAGCAGATTGCCCGCTCTGCCACAGACGCCGAATCCGAAAACCTGCTCTGCCGCGCCTACTTTATGCTCGACGAGTGGGACCGCGGCATCGCGGCCTGCGAGCGCGCCCGAAACCTCGATCCGAAAAAAAGCCTCTACTATCTCTGGCTGGGCCGCATCTACGGAGAAAAGGCCGACCGTGCAGGATTCCTTTCGGCCGCAGGTCTTGCGAAGAAAGTCCGCACGTCGTTCGAACGCGCCGTCGAATTGGATCCCAAGAGTTGGGAAGCTCGCACCGATCTCGCCGAGTTCTATCTGGAGGCCCCGGCCATCGTTGGCGGTGGCAAAGACAAAGCCCGAGCGCAGGCCGACGTGATCGCTCCGCTCAACCCAGCCATGGCGCACTGGGTGGAGGCGCGCGTCGCGGAAAAGAACAAAGATTCAGCCTCCGCAGAACGCGAATATCGCGCCGCCATCGCGGCCAGCCATTCCGGAGCCCGCGCCTGGTTCGATCTGGCCTACTTCTTGTTCCACGCCAACCGTCTCGAGGAAATGGAGCAAGCCTTCCGCACCCTCGAGTCTAGCCCAGTCGATCGGCCCGAGTCCCTTCGGGATGCAGCCAGCGTTCTACTGCGCGCCGGCCGAGATTATCCCCAGGCCGTGCGCCTGTTGCGCCGCTATCTCGAGTCTCCTGTGGAAGAAGCCCCCGCCTTCAAGGCGCACGACATGCTGGGACAGTTGCTGGAAAAACAAGGAGACCGCCAGGCTGCTGCTGAGGAATTCCGCTCTGCTCTCGCCCTCGCTCACAGTTACGCCCGCGCGCGTGAAGACTTGAAGAGGATCGAACATTGAGACCGTTGTGAGAAGACGCCCCGCCAACGCTTCCTCAGTGCCCCTGTGCCCTTGTGGTTCAGCTTTTCAGCGTGAGCATGCGAAAATCCCAACTCGCCGGCAGCCGACATTTAGAATCTCGCTGGCATCCAATTGTTCATAGAATCATCCCAGATCACTCCGAAAGGAACGCAATGAAAACCTCGTTCCGCGGTGCGCAAACCGCCCAATGGATTCTGGCAGTCCTCCTGCTTCCGGCCTCGCTGCTGGCCGAACCCGTCCCGCTCAAACGCGTCGTTGAACTCGCCCTGACGCATGCCACCGGAGCCGCCATCGCGGCAGCCGACGAGCAGCGCGCGGCAGCCAGCTATCGCGAACTCCGCGACAGCTACATTCCGCAACTCACTACCGGAGCTGGTCTCGGCTATTCTTTTGGATTTCCCCTCGCCCTCGAGGGATCCGCACCTTCCCTGTTCAACATCACCGCTCAATCCGCGCTGCTGAACCCCTCGCTGCGGAATTTTGTGCGCGCTGCGAAAGTCGACTCCTCGGTCGCATCTCTGAAGAACAAAGATCAACGCAACCAGATCATTCAGGACGCAGTCCTGAGCTATGCCGAACTTGCCAAGTGGGAACAACGCCTGGCCCACCTTCAGGAAACTGAAGCCGAAACCAACAAAATGCAGGCCGCGGTCGGCGATCGCGTCAAAGAAGGCATAGACAGTGAACTCGACGGAACCCGGGCTCGCCTGTCGACCGCGCGCGTTCGCCTGCGCATCACCGAGGCGCAAGGCACGGCCGACGTGCTCCGCGAACACCTCTCCAAATTGACAGGGCTTCCGGCGGCCAACATTCAGACCGACCCTGAGTCTATCCCCGCGCCGCCCGCCTCATCGGCCGACGACACTTCCAAGGATGCAGCAGCTTCCAGTCCTTCAGTACAGGCCGCCGTCGAACACGCACGCGCCCAGTACTTGCGCGCCCAGGGAGAGCACAAAGCTCTATGGCCCAGCTTCGATTTCGCCGCACAATATGCGTTGCTCTCAAAGTTCAACAATTTTCAGAACTACTACATTCCGTCGAAACCCTGTACTACGTCCCTCGGCACATTTCTGTGTCCGACCAATGGCTTTCAGCAGAACAATGCAACCGTAGGTGTCAGTATTCGATTTCCTCTCTTCAACGCCTCTCAGCGTGCCCGTGCCCAGGCCGCCGATGCCGATGCCGTAAAAGCCACCAAGCAGGCGGAAGCCGCGCGCAACCAGGTGTCGGAGGAAACACTGCGGCTGCAGCGTGCCGTCGCCCAGATGCAAGCCGCGCGCGACGTCGCCCAACTGGAATATGAAATCGCGCAGAAGAATCTCGCCGCCGTCCAAACCCGCATGGACGCTGGCACGGCCACGCTCCACGATCTCGACGACGCCCGCTCCCAAGCCAGCGAGCGCTTCATCACCCTTCAGGATGTCACCTTCGAACTCGAGCGCAGTCAACTCGGCGTCTTGCGCTCTACGGGAGATTTGGAGAAATGGGCGCTGGGCACGCCCTAGGACTCGGGATTTGTATCAGGGTATGCCTTCAGGCATACCGTAACTGCGGGAGGCATACCGTAACTGCGGGATTATCGTCGCGCCTTCCGGCGCTGCGATTCGAGAGCCGAGCGTTTCAGGGAGTTGCCTACAACTTCCCGCGCAGCGTCTTCACCACCTGCCGGATCGCCTTCTCGTTGCGCCGGTACCAGCGCCACTGCCCACGCTTCGTCGCCTCCACCAGTCCCGCCTTCGTCAGGATCGCCATGTGGTGCGAAATCGTCGGCTGCGACAGGTGGACTCGTTCCTCGATGTCCCCCGCGCACAGGCAGCTACCGGGCGCGCCTGAACTCTGTCCCGCCGACTTTGCCGCGGCCGCGCCCTCCCTCAGGGCCTGGAGAATTCGCCGCCGGGTTGGGTCAGCAATGGCGTGAAGCGCACGGTCGAGCGATGCGTCGGCTGGGTTCATGGATGGATTTAGAAATAGCGCGGGAATCGACGGGTGTCAATGTAAGAATGAACGTTTGCCATTCCACTTCCGAGCAAGCGCAAAGGAGCGGAGAATCTGCTTGTCGGGCGGAGCCGCTACTTCTTCAGAATCGGGGTATACCCGTCGCTAATCAACTTCGTGCGCGTGGCTTCCGCGTCCTTGATGTCGGAGAAGGGCCCGACCTGCACGTGAAACAGCTTGTCGGTCGCAACCGGAGTCGCCACGAACGCCGTGTACTGCTTCTTCTTAAGCGCGTCGACCAGAGCATCCGCGTCCTCCTGTTTGCTGACCGCAGCCACCTGCACGAAATACGCCGATGTCGGCAGAGTGGTGGTCGGATCGGGGGCGGTTACCGCCGGTGTTTGAACCGGAGTTGCATTCGCGGGCGTGGCGGTCGTGTCCGTTTTGGTGTCCGTTTTCGCATCGGTCGCCGGCGTCAGTTCGGGGTTCGTGTCCTTCTGCTCCACCGACTTGTAAAATGTCATCGGCGGCGTAGCAGCGGCTCCTCCGCTCGTCTTGCTCACGCCCGAAGTGGTCTGCGGCATAACGGCCGCGCTGGTAGTGGTGATTGCCGGTTCCGATTTCCTCCCCAGCGAGTACCCCAGCGCGAAGAATAGCGCGCAAATCCCAACCAGTCCGAAGAACAGAAACAACAGCTTCCCCGTTCCCAGAGTAATTTCAGTGTCTTGTGACGAAGCCATAATTCAACTCCCGCAAACATCGGCGCGCAACTAATCTCAGAGGTTTCAACCCAACCAAAACGATCTCATCATCAGCTTTCACGTAGGGCCCAGCGGTCCGCCGTGCCGCCAGATGCCACCGAAAGCTTAGGCTTCAGCCCCTGAGGAGTTTCTCCTCCGACATCCGGCTGATCATGAAATAGCCTCCACTACGCAGTCTTCGCCGGCACCGCGTCGCCTTTTCCTAACAGCTTTTGCAGGCCAGAGAAGAAGTCCACCGGCACAGGGAAGATCACAGTCGTATTCTTCTCTACGCCGATCTCGGTCAGAGTCTGCAAGTAACGCAACTGCACGCTGACGGGCTCAGTGGCCAGCAAATGAGCCGCGTCGACCAGCCGTTGCGCAGCCGAGAACTCGCCCTCGGCGTGAATGATCTTCGATCGCTTCTCGCGATCGGCTTCGGCCTGTTTAGCCATGGCGCGGAGCATCGACTCCGGCATGTCAACCTGCTTGACCTCGACGTTCGTAACCTTCACGCCCCACGGCGAAGTATGTGTGTCGAGAATGCTCTGCAGCCGCAGATTGATTTTTTCCCGATGCGACAGCAGTTCGTCGAGTTCCTGCTCGCCCAGCACCGACCGCAGCGTGGTCTGCGCAAACTGCGAAGTCTGGTACACGTAGTTCGACACTTCGACGACGGCCTTGTTCGGATCGATCACGCGCAGAAAGATAACGGCATTCACTTTCAGCGTGACGTTATCGCGAGTAATGATGTCCTGCGGCGGAACTTCCAGTGCCTCCTGCCGCAGCGACACGCGCACGATGCGGTCAATGGGCGCGAAAACTAGAGCTATTCCAGGCCCCTTCGCTGTAGACAGCAATCGCCCCAGGCGAAAGATGACGCCGCGCTCGTACTCGGCCAGGATCTTGATGGAGCTGAGAATATAGATGATAACGATGACGACCAGAACCGTGGTGAATCCGCCAAACAGTTCAAACATGGGTGCCTCCGCCCAGGAAGCGCCGAAGACGCTCCTACCGCGGATTGTATAGCAGTGCGGACCGGGCGGCTCGCAAATCGCCAAGACCAGCGTTGCTTGGCTTGATACCGCGAGGGAATGTCAACTCTGGTCCGGATCAATCCCCTGGTCCATATAAATCCACAGCACCCGCGCCATCCACGTCAACACGGGCGCCAGAGGCAGGAACAACACGATTCCTCCCACCACACTCTTCAGCAATGGCCACTTGAAAACTTCCCACACCAGGGCCGCGAGCACGGCAATCACGCCCACGCCCAGCGCGTACCCGATGTACATCGCCCCCAGGAAGTACCCGTCCTCGCGCTCAAACTTCAACCCGCACGCCGCACAGCGCTCATGCATCCCCGGAAACAACCACACCGACTTGCGAAAGATTCTCCCCGCCCGGCACCGCGGACAAAGCGCGCGCAGGATTCCCCGCCACGCAGACACGTCGGCCCTTTGCATGCAAAAAGTCTAGCAGGCAGGAGAATCCTGACTTAGAAAAGCGCAGTCTCAGCACCTGACGCAGAGAAGTATTTGATTGAGAGACGGTGGAATTCCTATCGCCTTTGGCGCATGCGTGAGAATCGATGTTGGCAGGAGCGGGTCTTACGGACCAATTTGAGATGCGAAGGGCTGGAGGCGCGCTCCGAAAACAGCCGGCGTTTCCAACGCCGGGTAGGGGATAAGCTGGAATATCGTCCCGGAAGGGACGGCTGAAGCACAACGATGAACGCCCTGCGAAGAGATCTCCTCTTACGCCCGCCGGTCTGCCCTTACGACCCCGCCTTCGCCACCTGAATCCGGCTGGCATCCACCGTAACGTCCCGCTGAATCTCCATCTCGATGGAGGTCCCCACGTCCAACTTCACCTCCGGACCGTGCTTGAGCAGGGCCCACGCGACTCCGCCCGCCAATCCGGCGAGACCGCCGTAGCGCGCGCCATTCAAGCCTCCGGCTGCCAGCCCTCCGATGCTCCCGACCGTACCGCCAACGGCGCCGCCTTTCGCGGCATCCTCAATTCTCTTTCCGGTATCTTTATCCGCCTGGATCGTCCCTTCCTTATCCTTCACGCTGTTGCTATCCGCCCCCGGCGTATTCTCCACCGACGCCGGCAGCATCACCGTGTATCCGCTCGGATAGATCATCGAGGTAAAGTGGATCAGGATTTCCGCGCGTTTCTTCGACCGCCCGGCGTGCTCGGTATGCGAGATCTTTCCTTGGATATAAGTTCCCGCCGGCACCAGCATGCGATCGTTCACCACAAACGGAAACGCCGTCTCGGCATAAACCGGGTCGCCCTCGCGCGCATTCTTGGTCGAGATCGCCTGCTTCAGCAACAGCGGAATCTTAGCCCCGGCCGGAATCACCACCGCGTTCGGATCTGGCGCCTGTGCCGTCGCGGGCGCAGCCGAAGCGTTGCCTTGCGCCGCAGGCGCAGCCTGAGCCGGAGCATCAGCCGGTTTCGCGGTATCCGCCGCCTGCACCCAAGCCATCCCCGAAATCAGCAACACGGTCAATAGTGGTCTCATCTCAACCCTCCTGACGCAGCTGGAGCATTTATCTTCGAACAAGCGTAATCCGCCGGACAACGCTAAGCAACTATCAGCCTAAGATGCGGATTCCCCCGTTCTAGCTGCTCTGGCGAACCCGGACTTGCTCGCGTGCATCCTACGATCTACCATTCGGCTTGCGCATCCGGACCTGCTAGGAGGTAGCCTCCATGTCCTCGACACCCCGCGGAAACAGCCTTTTGGCGGCCCTTCTTCTTGCCTTCTTTTGTCTTCCGCTCGCATCCATCCCCGCCCAAACTCAAACTTCTGATCTCTCCTCGCGGCGCCGTCGCTGGTTGCACGATCCGTACGTTAACGAGGAGTACAAGAAGTGGCTCCGGGAGGACGTTGCCTGGATTATCTCCGACCGTGAAATGTTTCAGTTCGTGAGTCTTTTGACCGACGCACAACGCGACTCATTCGTAGCTGCGTTCTGGGAACGCCGCAACCCAACTCCGGGCTCGTCCGAAAACAAATCCAAACAAGAGCACTACAGGCGCCTTGCCTACGCAAATCAGCATTTTGCTTTTGACGTCGCGGGCTGGAAGACTGATCGTGGCCGGATCTACATTATGTACGGCCCACCAGATGAGCTTGAGCGTCACCCCAGTGGCCCGGGATCGGGAGCCCAACAGACGCCGGACTACCACTATCCCTACGAAGTCTGGCATTACAAGAACATCAAGGATATCGGTCGGGACGTATCCATTGAGTTCGTCGACACCTGCGAATGCGGCGACTACCGCATGACCGTCGACCGGTCCGAGAAATTGTCATACCCTCGACCTTAACCCAGTTCGAACTCGCTACTTGTAAATCAAGTACTTCTCCCGCACCTTCTGAAACGTCTCCAACCCCTCCTGCCAGTCCTGCGCGATCCTCCGCGGATCCTGCCCCGCCACCAGCGCGTCGTACACACTTTGATTCACCAGCAACCCCTGCATGTGATCAATCTTGAAATCGTCCGCGTACAGCTTATGCAGCGCGGCTGCCAACTCAATCCCCAGTTCTGGCGCATCAAATCCATTCCGATCCGTTAAAACAATGTTCACGCCCTGACACGCCTGGCCACTGTACACGGCCGCCGTCGGCGTGAACGTGACCGGAACAAACCGAACGCCGGCGATCCCTCGGGCATTCAAGTACGCCGCGAGTTCCCTGCTCTTCATCCACGGCGCGCCCAGCAACTCAAACGGAGTGTCGGTCCCGCGCCCTACCGACACGTTCGTACCCTCAATCAGCGCCACGCCCGGATACAGCGCCGCCTCGGTCACGCTCCGCAAATTCGGCGACGGATTCACCCACACCAGCCCCGTCGAATCGAACCAGTCCCCGCGCTGCCAGCCGTCCATCGGCACCACGGTCAACTTCGCGTTGATGCTGCGCTCGGCGTTGAACATCTTCGCCAGTTCGCCGATCGTCATTCCGTGGCGCGGCGGCACGGTCCAGTAATTCGTGAAACTCTCCTTCCCCGCGTCCGACACCGGCCCTTGCACAAACGATCCCGTAACCGGATCAGGCCGGTCCAGCACAATCAGCTCGATCCCAGCCTGGGCCGCAGCTTCCAGAAAATAACCGAGTGTCGTCTCGTACGTATAAAACCGCGCACCGGCGTCCTGGATGTCGAACACCACCGCATCCAGCGTCTTCAGTACATCCTCCGACGGACGCCGCGCCGCGTCGGTCCCACCGTAAACGCTGTACACCGGAATCCCCGTCGCCACGTCCGTCGAGTTGCCGACGTTCGTCGTATCCAGTTCGCCGGTCACGCCGTGCTCCGGGCTGAAAATCGCCTCCAGCGAAACTCCCGGCGCCTGCGCCAGCACATCAATTGTCCGCCGCCCTTCGGCATCGAACCCGGTCTGATTCGTGACCAGCCCGATTCGCTTCTTCCCCTCCGGCGCTTTCAGCACATCAAACTCGTGCGATTCAAGCACGTCGATCCCGTTCTTCACCGTCCCATTGCGAGTGCTCATGCGCCGCGCCGCGCTCTGCGCCTCGTTGTAGCCGGTAATGCTCTTCCACCGCAGCGCGTCCTTTTCGCTCGCCGTCAAATTCAGGGCCGCTGCTACTTCCGTCGCCACCTTCGACCGCAGCGCGATCGCGTTCCCTTTCCCGCGCGGATGCACAGCATTCGTCAGCAAGATGATGTAGGTCTGCGTCGTCGGATCGATCCACACCGACGTCCCGGTGAACCCCGTGTGCCCAAACGACCCCACCGGCAGTAGGTCGCCGCGGTTCGACGAAAAGGGAGAATCAATGTCCCAGCCAAACCCCCGCAGCACCGGCGCCGCCGGAGGCTGCTCCGGAGAAGTCATTTTCGCGACGGCCACCGGCGATAGAATTCCTCCGCCCCCATTCAGTAGCGCCTGCGCAAACTTCGCCAGATCATCCGCCGTCGAAAACAGTCCCGCATGCCCCGCCACGCCGCCCATTCGCCGCGCCGTCGGATCGTGCACCACCCCGCGCAGCATGTGCTCATTCTCGTCGTACTGAGTCGGGGCAATCTTCTCCAGCCAGCCCGCCCGGCGCGCCACCGGAGGCACAAACCGAGTCCGCATCATCTTCAGCGGCGCAAAAATGTGCTTCGTCGCGTAGGCATCAAGCGTCTCGCCCGAAACCTTCTCGACCAGCGCCCCCAGCACAATGAAATTAATGTCGCTGTACACGAACCCCGATCCCGGTGTCGTCTCAGGAGGCATGACGAACGCTAACTGGTAAGCCGTATTCTTGCCTTCCCACAGCGTCGTCAAATCCAGATCCGGCGCAAGCCCCGAGTAGTGCGTCAGCAACTGCCGCACCGTGATGTCGTCTTTCCCGTTCTGCGCAAACTCCGGCAGATACTTCGCCACCGGATCATTCATCCGCACCTTGCCCTGCTCCACCAGCTGCATCACCGCGGTCGTGGTTGCAATCACCTTGGTCAACGATGCCAGGTCGAACACTGTATCGAGCGCCATTACCTCGCGCTTCGGCTCCAGCGCCCGGCTCCCATAGGCCTTGCGATAGATGATGCGCCCGTCGTGCCCCACCACCAGCACAGCTCCGGGAATATTCCCGTCCGCCACCGCCTGCTGAATGATGGAATCGACTGAGCCCAGCCGCACGGCCGCAGACCCAGCCGACGCCGAGGAGGCAGGAGTCCCTACACCGTCTGCGCGGAGCGACAGAGCACAGACCGTCATCGAAAGAATTACGAAGAGAACAACTCTGGCTGTCCCATCGTTTCGGCTCGTTCGCGAAAGGATGGTGGGGATTTCATGCGCCATCGATTTGGCCCTGAATGAAAGGATGCTCTGACTCTACACAACAGAGCAGCGCGACTCAACAACCTCAAGTAACAGTGGAGATGCGGGGCGGTTCCTTTGTGTCCTCAGTGTCCCCTGTGGTTAAGATTTCTCCACACTCGCATTACAGAACCGACTCTGCTATAACCCGCAAAGGTCCCAGATTTCTTCTCGAGAGCATCGCCCTGAACGCCGCCACCCCAACCCCGCTGGTCCAGTCCTTCGAGCATCAGGATGAGACGTTCTCTTCCGCCTTCTCCGTCCTCAGAAAAGCGATCGAGCAGCGTGCCTTTCCCGCCGCCTCGATCGCGGTCACGCATCGGGATCGTGTCGTCGCGCTCAAATCCTTCGGCCATTTCACTTATGGAGCGGGTGCCCCGTCCTTGTCGCGTCCTTTGCGACAGGGCGGGGATTTTGATTTCGCTGTCACCTCCAAGACACTCTTCGACCTAGCCTCTCTAACCAAGGTAGTCGCCACCACAACCATGGCGGCAATCCTCCACCAACGCGGCTTCCTGGAGCTCGCCGCCCCAGTAGTCGGAACTCTCCCCGAATTCCTGCCCGACTCGTGTGGCGAACTCGATCCCCGCCGTCGCGAGATCACATTCCGCATGCTCCTCGCCCACTCGTCCGGCCTGCCTGCCTACGAGAAGTTGTTCCTGAGAGCACACTCGCGCGACGAACTTCTGCTCGCCGCCCTCACCACAGCTCTCTCCGCCGATCCTGGGACCTGTGCCGAATACAGCGACATCGGATTCATCGTCCTCGGCGCGGCCCTCGAACGCATCGCGGAAGAATCCCTCGCAGCTTTCTGCCAGCGCGAAATCTTCGGGCCGCTGGCCATGGCCCACACCACATTCAATCCCCCAAACGAGTTGCGCGATAAAATTCCACCGACTGCCGATGAACGAGAAGAGCAGCAAGGTGGCGCGGGCGACGCGGCCCGCGAAAAGCCAGCACAACCGACGCCGCTAAGCCCAAGCCAGTTCGCCCGCAGCACTTTCCGCAAGAAAATCATCCAAGGCGAAGTGCAGGACGAAAACGCTAGCATCCTCGGCGGCATCGCCCCACACGCCGGTCTCTTCTCCACCGCCGAGGATCTGGCTCGCTTCGCCCACGCCATGCTCCAGGGCGGCAACCCCATCCTCCGTCCCGAAACCGTCGCCCTCTTCACTCGCCGGGAATCCGCGCCCACCGGCACATCCCGTGCCCTCGGCTGGGACACGCCTTCCGCCTCCTCGCAATCCGGAAAGTATTTTGGCCCCCGATCCTTCGGCCACCTCGGCTACACCGGCACGTCGCTCTGGATCGATCCCGACCGCGAACTCTCGATCACCTTACTAACCAACCGCACCTGGCTCGACTGCGCGAACCATGCCATCAAGCAAGTACGCCCCAAATTCCACGACGCGATCGTCGAAGCTCTGAAAGAATCGGCATAAGGCGCCACGGCAACGACTGCGCCTCATCACGACCTGCTTGAGCCCGAGGTACTAGAATGATGTGTTTTCCACACACCCCGAAAGGCGCACGACTTGACCCGAACTCGCAAAGTGAAATCTGACCTCCGTATTCTCCCCACTGAACAGATTCTGCCCGCCGCCGCTGATCTCGACCGCATGTCCTCGATCGAAATGGTCCGCCTTATGAACGACGAAGACGCCACCATCGCTACCGCCGTCCGTCGAGCCTTGCCACAAATTGCTCGTGCTATCGACGTGGTCGCCGCCGGACTCCGCCAGGATGGACGCCTCATCTACGTGGGCGCCGGAACCAGTGGGCGCCTTGGCGCCCTCGACGCTTCCGAGATCCAGCCCACGTTCAACACCGACCCACGCACCGTGCAATTCATCATGGCCGGAGGCCCCAGGGCCCTCGCCACCTCCACCGAAGCCAGCGAAGACGACACGTCCCTGGCTCGCGCTGAAATCAAGAAACGCAAGCCCGGCAAACACGACATCGTTCTCGGCATCGCCAGCAGCGGACGCACTCCCTTCACCATCGCAGCCGTTGAATACGCCCGCCGCCGTGGCGCTCACACCATCGCGCTCACCTGCAACCGCAACTCGCCGCTCGAGCGCGCCTCCGATTTCGCCATCGTCACTGAGGTCGGCGCAGAAGTCCTCGCGGGATCCTCGCGCATGAAAGCCGGTACCGCCCACAAGATGGTGCTGAACATGATCTCCACCGGCGCCATGACTCGCCTCGGCTACGTCTACGGCAACCTCATGGTCAACGTCTGGACCAAGAACGAAAAGCTGATCCAGCGCGCCATCCGAATCCTCGAGCAAGCCACCGGAGCCGATCACGACACGGCGAGCCGCGCGCTCGAAACCGCCGGCCATCGAACACCAGTCGCAGTCGTGATGCTAGCCGCCGACGTAACTCGATCCCAAGCCGCCACCGCCCTGAAAAAAACAAAAGGCCACGTCCGCCAAGCAATCACCTTAGCAAGAACATAGCGAGGAGAGTTCAGGGTGCCCCATTTCTCACGCGCTTTTCGCGAGAAATGGAGATTTTCCTCTATGTCCTCCGTGTCTCTGTGGTTGATTTGTCTTTTCCCGGTCCGCGGCAGCACTCTCGCCCGTGCCCTAGCAATCAACAACCAGCCCGCGCGTTCCCGCTACAATACCCTTCAAGGAATCACCCATGGACAAGTTCGTCATCCGCGGCGGAGAGCCACTGCTCGGCACTGTGCGCGTCAGCGGCGCGAAAAATGCCGCGCTGCCCTGCATGGCCGCCGCGCTGCTCACCGACCAACCCGTCATTCTCGAAAATATTCCGCAGGTTCGCGACATTCAGACCACGCGCAATCTTCTCGCTGCGATGGGCGCCGAGGTGGAACTCGGCTACGGACGCGCCCAGCACCGCACCACCATCCACTGCGCCACTCTCCCCACTCCTGAAGCTTCCTACGAACTAGTCAAGACCATGCGCTCGTCAACGCTGGTCCTCGGCCCGCTGGTCGCGCGCTGTGGCCACGCCCGCGTGTCGCTGCCCGGCGGATGCGCCATCGGAAGCCGCCCCATCGATCTCCACATCAAGGCATTGGAGCAACTTGGCGCGAAGATCGTGCAGGAGCACGGCTACGTCTCCGCCAGCGCCGATCGCCTCAAAGGTACCGAAATCGTTTTCGACAAGATCACCGTCACCGGTACCGAAGACCTGCTGATGGCCGCGACTCTCGCCGATGGCGAGACCATCCTCCAGAACTGCGCCCGCGAGCCCGAAGTCGCCGACCTGGCCGAGCTTCTGAATAAGATGGGAGCGAAAATCGAAGGGGCGGGCACACCCACTATCCGCGTGAAAGGCGTGAGCAAGCTGAAGGGCGCGAAGCACCGCATCATTCCCGACCGCATCGAGGCCGGGACGTTCATCATCGCCGCCGCCATGACCGGAGGCGATCTCAACGTCGCCGGATGCGACCCGTCCCACCTCGGCGCGCTCGTCAACAAGCTCCACGAAGTCGGCGTCAAAACCAAGGCCTCCGCCGACTCCGTCCGCGTCATGGGCGACAATCCTTTCTCTGCCGCCGACATGAGCACGGAGGAATACCCGGGATTCCCCACCGACTGTCAGGCGCAATTCATGGCCCTGGCGACGCAGGCGGAAGGCACGTCAGTCATCACCGAAAATATTTTCGAGAACCGCTTCATGCACGCGCAGGAACTGGTGCGCATGGGCGCGAACATCAAGATTGAAGGACGCCGCGCCGTAGTCCGCGGTAAAACGCCTCTGAGCGCCGCCGCCGTTCTCGCCAGCGACCTGCGTGCCTCCGCGTCGCTGGTACTCGCCGCGCTCGTCGCCGACGGGGAGACGATCATCGACCGCGTGTATCACATCGACCGCGGCTACGAGCACATCGAGGAAAAGCTAAAGGGAGTCGGCGCGCAAATCCGCCGCATAGGAGAGATGTTCCCCAAGAAAGCCGCAGCTCCAACTCGTGGCTGAGACTGCGACCACGGACCTCGGTGTAATGCTTCGGTGCAAGAATGACGTTGAAGATCCGGAGTAAATGCGCTACAATAACCCATTATAGGTTATAAGAACCAAGTGAAGCAATCCATCCTCAAATGGAAGTCGACCGGGTTTGATGTCTCCCCTTTGGTGAATAACGGAATGCGACCATACTACGCGAATGCACTGGGAGCATTGTTCGCTGGCGACTGTGTGAGTATCCTTCCGCAGATCAGGAACGAAGTCGTTGACACTGTCTTTGCTGACCCTCCGTTCAACCTCGGCAAGAAGTACGGGCAGAACACAAACGATAGCTTGCCTGAGTACGAGTACATTGACTGGTGCAAGTCATGGGTAAAGGAATGTGTTCGCGTGCTAAGGCCGGGTGGTTCACTATTTATCTACAACCTGCCCAAGTGGAACATTCCGATTGGGGCCTACCTCAATGAACTCGGGATGGAATTTCGACATTGGATCGGCATCGAGATAAGTGCGTGCCTACCAATCCCTGGTCGTCTTCACCCGAGTCACTACAGCCTGCTGTATTACTCCAAGGGAAAGCCGAAAACATTCCGCCGAATTCGCACGCCAATTCTGAAGTGCCGTCACTGCGGGGGTGAGGTGAAAGACTACGGCGGGCATCGAGACGCCATGAACCCGAAAGGGGTAACTCTGAAGGACGTTTGGACCGACATCCCACCGGTCCGGCATTGGAAGTTTAAGTCGAAGAGTCGAGCAGCGAACGCACTGTCTACCAAGATCCTCGACCGAGTAGTCGAAATGTCTACGGTACCCGGCGATCTGGTACTCGACCCTTTTGGCGGAAGCGGCACCACCTTTGTTGTTTGTGAGACAAAAGAGCGCCGATGGATTGGGATCGAGATCGACTACGCCGACGAAATCATCGAGCGGTTGGAATCGGGCGGAATCTCTTCGCACCGGAACCATGATTTCGTCGAGGACTAGCCAAGTGCCCGGCCATCCGTTCCTTTGGGTATCCGTGGAACATCCTTGCTCGTCGCGTCATGCTCTATTTCGACGATCTCCAAGACTCCCCCGTGCGCACAAGGAACCGCCTTCCACAAATCAAGGTAAGGCTCAAGCTCCTGCATGTTTCCGACACGGTCTGTCAGGTAAATGTACATTTCGCGCGACGGGACAATCAGCACTCCCGCTGCGAGCAACCCATTCTTAACTCCGAGGGCCATCTTGTTGAGCGACCGATGGCTCGACGAAATATTTCCCGTCTCCCACTCGACGACTACGGGACCATACTTCGTCAGCTTCATTGCATCGTAGTTCCCGAAATTGCTTCGACCAGCAATTTTTCCTGCCGGAACCGGAGAGCCCTCGATGCTCCAGCCTTGCCCTTTCAGGTCGTTCATCAGCCCAGTCTTTATGGGCTTCACTCCGTTGCCTTTGCCGCGTTCCTTGCCACTCTCGGGATAAATGGTGAACCTACCGCTCCCGGGGGGCCAATCCACCGCTCTAATCGCTGTAAGCAGTTTGGCCCTGATGTTCTTCCACACCCATGACTGCGGGAACTCACCAGAACTAATGAGCTTTTCCTCGCGAACGATTCTCACGACGGGCCTTTCCTTCCCGTGAACCATCTTCCGCCCAAAACCGAGTTAGAAAGACGAAGGCGTCTACTCCAATAGCTTGGGTGACTTCGAAAAGTTCGATCACATCCACTCGGCGTTCCCCGCGCTCGATCTTGGAGACGAAGGACTGGGGTCTCCCCAACCGCTCCGCCAATTGCATTTGGGTCAAATTCGCATCCGTGCGCGCCGCCACAAGGAGTTGGCGGAGACGTTCGTGTTTTCGAGTGAACAGAGATCTGGTCACAGCGGATACGCTATAGCTAATTCTCGATTAACCCAAAACGGGTTTAGGTCATTAATCTGCAGTCGGTCCATCCACGCTTCATCCTCGCGTCAACGGAACCGCCTCCGAAAGCCAGACATTTCTCCTCGGAGCCCTGAAACGTTTTCGTTCTCTCCCACACTATCCCGATCAGGAGGCTCTAATATGCCAATCCGAGAAATCTACCTTGCCCACGAACTCGATGCAGCCTGGATTATCGCTCTGTGGAAAGCGATTCATGGCGGCGATCCCGGCCCCGAACAGATTGCCGCTCAGGCTATCGCCGCTCTTGCGCAGTATGTTGCCGCACCGGCCCAGACTTCGTTCACCCTCGCCGACCTGAAAGAGCAATTCGGCAAACTCGGAGTCCAAGTGACCGAACGCGGTAAGGAAGCCGAGGGTGCGAAGCCGCAGCTGGCCGTGGCCCAGGAAATCGTCCAGCGCGAATTCCGCATTCACCAATATTGCTTCAAGTTCGAAGGAGAAATCATCTGCGCTGAATTGCCCGTCCTTGCTCACTTGCCAACCGCCGCCTGAAACGCGAGTGAGCTCCCACCTGCCAGGTCCGCCTGCCTCGTAGCGGGAAGCCCCACCCTTGCATCCTCTGCAAGGGTGGGAATCGCTAACAGCGCAGCCGCCGACGACGCCCTACCTGCTCGATTCTCGCTGCAACAATGTGTTTTCCCAGCATTTGATCTTGGACGGCTGCAGCTTGTGGGCTGCTGGGTGCCCCATTTCTCGCGTCTTTTGCGAGAAGTGGGGCTTTTCAGGTTTGCGTGAGAGCAACTTTTCTAGGATAGCGCAGGAACAAAATCCGCCAAACGACAGCCGCGAAGCGGCGGCAAATGCAGCCCGCGGCACAAGCCGTTGGTGGTCACTCTTACTGGCTCAGCTTGATCGCCAACTGTCTCTCAGGCTGCGTCATCTCGCCCCACAGCTTCTGCAGATCCGTTTGCACCGACTGGTTGTCGGGCTCTTTCCGCAGCGCCAGCGCGAACCATCGATACGCCGTCGGCAGATCGTGAGGTGTGCACAGCCCCGCCGAATAGAGCGCGCCCATCTCGATCATGGCCTTGGGATTCGCCTGGTCGGCGGCCGGTTTTAGAAGCCGCAACCCGCGATCGCAATCCTGCCGCACACCTTTTCCGTAAATGTATCTCTGCGCCTCGCTCACCGGATCAACCTTGACAGGCTTGCTCACCGCGCGAGGCTTGGGTGCAACGTCCGCCGCCACAGGCTTTGGTTTTGCCGGCGTCGGCGGCGCAGTGTCACTGGCATCGGGCGTCGAGTCCTTGGCCGCCACCGGCTGCGTTGCCGGTGCAACCGCCGTAGCGCCTCCCGAACCGCCAGCGTCTGAAGCAGCAGAAGTAGTGCCGGGCGGAGTCGTTCCGCCAGCAGGATTCACTGCCGGGCTCCCAGCAGCGGAAGGCGTATCCGTAGCAGCCTGCGACGCAGTGCCCGTCGCTGGTTGGATCGGGGGCGTCGCCGGCGACGGTGCGGTTGTTCCGGTCGACGGCGCTGGCGCATTCGAGTCGTCAGCGTCAGAATTCTGCGCGGCAGCCGTAGGCTTAGTCTTGCCGGAATTCAACCATCCAAAGTTCTGATTTTTCCACCGCAAATATCCTAGGCCCACTGCCAACGCCAGCGCTACGACAATCAGAATGAACTTCCCTGCGCCGCCGCGCCGGGGTTCCTCGTCGTCATCGAGCAAGTAGTCGAGGTTGCCGGAACTCGGCGCAGACTGCGGATCAATGCTCAGACTCCCCCGCTTTCGCGGAGCAGGCTCGTTCAATCCCAGAAACGACGGCCCGCTGATAACGGGCCGCTCCTCTGAAACCGGCGCGGCCGCCCGCGCGGCAGTCGTATTCTGCGGAACGGAAGCCGGCGCCGTGGGGACAGGAATTGCAGAAGTTGGGATCGCGGAAGTTGACGTGACAGAAGCGGACGTCGGAGAACTAGGACTCGCAGTACTCCGCGTCGGTGCGGCAGTCACTGCCTCCTGTGCCGGCAACAGCGTTGCCCCGCACATGCCGCAAAAGCGGTTCGTCCCCGGATTCTCATTGCCGCATCGGACGCAGCGCACACACCCTCCTCGTCTATATAGCTTACGATATCTTGGACGTTCGATGCAGGAGGAACGCAAAGGGAGTATCCGCAAAATGACCTCTCACCGGCAGCTCAACAAAAAGCCCCCAAAGACAGAACAATTTCAGATGGCAGATTTCAGATTGTTGATCTTGCGCAGCAGACGCACGAAACAATCTGCAATCTGAAATCTGCAATCTGCAATTTCTCTGTAATCAAGATCGCCATGGAGCCTCTCCAAACCCCACCATGAAACACAGACCCGCCAACGAGAAAGGCTCTTTTCAGCTCACCGTGCAAGGCCGCAGCCTCGAAGTGCACCGCATTCCCGGCCTAAGCCAGCACGCTCCGGAACTCGTCTTCCTCCACGAAGGCCTCGGCTCTGTCTCGCTCTGGAAAGATTTCCCCGCTCGTGTGGCCACAGCGACCGAATGCCCCATCACCGTCTACTCGCGCTACGGTTCCGGCAATTCCGACGTCCTCACCGAGCCCCGCACCGTGACGTACATGCACGATGAAGCGCTCAAATTCCTGCCTGATCTGCTAGCGCAACTCCGCATCGAGAACCCCATCCTCATCGGCCACAGTGACGGCGCCTCCATCGCGCTCATTTACGCAGGCGCCCAAGACCACGTGCGCGGCCTCATCCTCCTTGCTCCTCACGTCTTCGTCGAGGACCTCAGCATTGCGAGCATCGCCGAAGCCAAGGTAAGATTCGAGACTACAAACTTTCCCGAAAAACTCGCCCGCCATCATCGCGACGCCGCGCGCACGTTTTGGGGATGGAACAACATCTGGCTTCATCCCGACTTCCGCCGCTGGAACATCGAAGAATATCTCCCGCGCATCACCTGCCCCATCCTTGCGATTCAAGGCGTCGACGATCAGTACGGAACCATGGCGCAAGTACAGTCCATCGCGGGTCAATCCGGCGGTCCCGTGGAGATTCTTGCTCTCGCCGACTGCCGTCACTCCGCGTACCGCGACCAACCCGACGCAGTGCTAACAGCGATCGAAAGGTTCCTAAGCAGAATCGCCGGGAACAAATCCCCTGCCGTCGGAGTCTGAACACTTGAACGGGTCTCACAACATGTTATTGGGAATGCCGATCTGCTCTTGGGGGTGGGGAGGCGTACGGCTCTACAGTTTGCTGAAGAACTCACGATTCGTATCAGGGCATCGCTTCAGCGATGCGGTAAATGCAGCAGAAGCGATTTCGGCTTCAGCCGCTGAAGGCACAGGTATCCTTCGCGTTGCAGATGGCCCACGTTTCACTAGTCACTGGAGGTTCACGATGGCGCACCGTCTGACAGTACTGCTTCTCCTGCTGATTGCCCTTAGCTCTTCGCTCGCTGTGACTCCGAGTGGGGTGCGCGTCGGTGAGGGCGTGATGGCCGACCATCTCGAAAAGAGAGTGGCTCCCGCCTATCCGCCACTGGCGAAGCAGGCCCACATCCAGGGAAAGGTCGTCCTCGAAGTGCGAATCAGCAAATCGGGAGACGTTCTGAGGTTGCAACTGATTAGCGGACACCCCATGCTCGCACCCGCCGCCGTCGAAGCCGTCAAGCAGTGGAAGTACACTCCCTTCCTCCTGAACGGCGATCCCGTCGAAGTGGAGACCAACGTGATGGTGAACTTCACACTATCCGATAAACCTGCCGCAGGAAACGTTGCCGGCGATCATCCCGGTGACATTCCGGTCGGGGAGCCAGTCCCGCCTCGTCCGGCAGTCCCGCAGCGCGTTCGCGTTTCCTCCAGCGTGATGCAAGGCCTCATCGTCACCAAGGTGCAGCCGCAATATCCGTCGGATGCCGCGCGCATTCAGGGCATGGTCGTGCTGAAGGCCATCATCGACAAGGAAGGTAACGTCTCCAACCTCCAGCTCATCAGCGGACACCCGTTGCTCGCCCCAGCCGCCATCGAAGCCGTCAAGCAGTGGAAGTACAAGCCCTTCGAGCTGAACGGGACTCCGGTCGAGGTCGAAACCCAAGTCCAGGTAAACTTCACGCTCGCAAACTAAGGGCGGTCGCGGGAATCGTTCGGAAGTGGCGCGACTTCAAGACACGGAAGGTCGCTGACTTGCCCTTGCCTTGAAAGGGCGCGGCCTCAAGCCGCGCCGTAAGTCTGCTGCGGGCGATCTCAGCGTCACGAAAGAGCCTTTGCGCAACGTCTCTAGCCGTGCCTGATCCCGCACAGCAATCCTTCTCTCCCCTGCCCAAACCAAAGTCACTCCGATCTCCGCGCCAAACGATTTACATTTCTCTTTAACGGAAGAGTTAACGAGAGAAACTTACGATGCGCCGCAAGAACCGCAAATGGGTGGCGATGGCCGTAATCCTCTACCTGCTTGTGATGGTATCTGCCTACCGCTGGGCGATCAGCCAGCGCATTCCTGAAGGCAACATCTTCAACAAGATCGAGCATGAAGGCATCAAGCGCCTCGCCGAGGAACGCGCAAAAGCCGAGGCCGCCGCACCCAAGCCCACTGGAGAGTCTCGCCTCACCGTCGCCGGACCTGCCTTCGTCGCCGCCCGCTACGACGAGACTCGCGTCGTGTTCATGGTTGCTGCCGACACGGAATCCAGATTCTCAGCTTCTTCGGTTGGACGCTTTTCCGGAACGCCGACGAAAGTCGCCGCGCCGCCGACGCCCTCCGCGCCACTGGCTGGACTCCAGGAGCTGTACGAGCCCGATTCCCACTCGCTGCATTTCTTCCCCGAAATCATCCAGAAAACGCAGCGTGGCGAGCAGTGGATGCTCAGCGTTTCCCCTGGTTCCACCGTTCCCGTGTTCATCGACCGCGTGGTGATCGCGCCTACCGGGTGTTCGCTCGCAATGGGATTCCTCGCATCCGTGCCTCCCGATCAATTGGCCGCTTTTGCCATTTCACCGCACGACTACTTTGCCGTTCGCCGGAATGCTGTCGAGTCCGTCAATCCGCCGGTCACTTCGCGCATCGTGGAACTGCCCCAAGGGAAGCCGTTACCCGCGATCGCGCAACAGATCGAGCAGCAACTGAACGAGCGCATGCGGCAGGAAGTCGCGAAGATCGACGCGCGCCTTATGGCCAACGCCGACAGTCCGGGCGCGGTGGCCGGTGAAACGCCAGTCGGCGATGCGCGGCCGCAGCTTAAGGAATGGATCCACGCCGACCAGGGCCTGACTCGCGGCGAAGGCAAACTCGACTACGATTTCCGCGGCTTCCGCCTCACCCCCGACGGCGCACCGCGCCTTTTCGTTCGCGCCCGCTGGACTCTCGCGGGGGCCACCGTCTTCCTGATGACGGCATGGTTTAGGGCAGATGTGCCCCAACCAGACGCGTCGAAGCCGGAATCGCCGAGCACAGCCTCTGCTGGAACCGACGCTAAGGTCGTCCTGCTCTCCGCCGATTCCAGTTGGTCCACCGCACTTCGGGAAGGCGAGGCAGCGGCCACGTTAGGCGACAACCTCGACTTCCAGACCATCCTGAACGAATTCGATGCCGATCACGACGGCTGGGCCGAGTTGCTGGTCCATTCCTACCAGGGTACCTCCACCATGATCGCCCTTTATCTTTACACCGACATGGGATTGGTCCCTTTGAAAACTCCGTTCCGCCGCGACGCGCAGTCCCCGGAATCCTGCCTCGACCCGTAGCCGAGTATTACCCTCGTAATCCGTCAACGGCGATCTCGTGCGTTGCGCGAATATCTCCTTGTTAACATCCTCCTTATGATGTCTGAGAAGATATCGGCCCTCAAGATTCCTGTATTTCTCGCGGTTTTGACCCTTGTCGGAATGATCGCTCTGGCTGGTGCTTTCCCTGGGAGTCGCGTGCGCGGGGCGGCAGCAGTGGCATCGCCACGAGTCACTTCCATCACGCAGATCACGCATGACGGATTTCGCAAGACCAATCTCCTGGCGGACGAGTCGCAGCTCTACGTCACAGAATTGCCGGCTGCGAATCGCGTCATCGCCAAGGTATCGTTGCCCAGCTCAGATCGATCACTTGTTCCCAGCCCGTTCGCAAGCCTACAGGCGCTTGACCTCTCGCCTGATCGCGCCAGATTGTTGGTTTCATCGACCCACGCCGGAACCGGCGAGAACGAATTCTGGACTCTCCCGACCGCTGCCGGAGCTCCAGAGCGAGTTGGCGATTTCACCGGACGCGATGCAGCCTGGTCGGGGGACGGCCAGCAGTTGGTATTCGCTAAAGGCTCGGTTCTCTGCCTGGCCAGCTCAACAGGAAGCCAAGTGCGTGAACTCTACACTGCGAATGGCTCCGTGTTTGCTCCCCGCTTTTCGCCAGACGGCGCTCGGATCCGCTTTACGGTCAGCAACACCGAGCAGAATACGACCTCACTCTGGGAGATTGGGCGCGACGGATCGCGCCCGCACGTTCTGCTCAGCAATTGGCAATACAAGTCAACTGCTTGCTGCGGCAGTTGGACAGCCGACGGCCGCTACTACATCTTCCAGGCCAGTCAATACGTCCCGAACACGGCAACCCTTATCACGACACTATGGGCGTGGCCCGACTCCGGCCGAACCGGTGATGAAGACGCGGAAGCCCCGGTTCCGCTGACCAGCGGTCCAATGTCGTTCGGGAACGCTTCGCCTGCGCGGGACAACAAAAAAATCTGGGCGCTCGGGGTCCAACCTGCAGGCGAGGTCGTGAAGTACGACCGAGGCAAGAAGAAGTTTGTCCCAGTCGTTCCGGGAGTCTCGGCGACTGATCTGGACTTCTCGCCAGATGGCAAGTGGGTCACCTATGTAGCCATTCCTGAAGGCACTTTGTGGCGCAGCCGCGCCAACGGCACAGAGCGGCTCCAGCTGACTTCGGCACCCGGACACGCGGCTTTGCCTCATTGGTCGCCGGACGGCAAGCAAATCGCGTACGTCAGTATGCAGCCCGGACAATCCTGGAAGATCTCTCTCGTCCCTGCTGCCGGTGGAACCTCGCAAGACATTCTGGCGGAGAGTGGCAGCCAAATCGATGCCAATTGGTCGTCGGATGGCGCTCGCCTGATGTTTGGAGATTTCGCTCACGATGCCGGAGGGTTGAGCATTCGAATTCTGGACTTCAAAACACACAAAGCCGTGACCATTCCCGGGTCGGAAGGACTGTTCAGTCCGCGGTGGTCGCCCGATGGACGATATATCGCGGCACTCTCGCCCGACAACACAACGCTGAAGCGGTTCGACTTTGAAACCCAGAAATGGTCGAACTGGCTGACCGAGCCGGCAGGTACGGTGAACTATCCAGTCTGGTCCGCGGACAGCAAGTATCTTTACTTCGACGATGCAGTCAACGGCGATGAGTCGATTCGCCGAGTCAAGGTGGGGGAGAGTCAACCCGAGCGCGTTTTCGTGCTGGGCAATATTGACCGCTATCTCGGTGCGTTGGGGCTCTGGACCGGCCGGGCTGCGGATGGCTCCTGGATGTTCGTACGGGACCGCAGCACGCAAGAGGTATACCAGTTGGCCTTGGAACTGCCGTAACCGGATCGCGAGGTAATCCGAGTCATGTTGAAACGCGAAGTTGTGAACGATGGGACGAATAGCGGGACTACTAGTGAGACTCATAGTAAGTACGGTCTTGTTCTCATATTCAGCCTTCTTATGATGTCCGTGTTTCTCAGTTCCGTGCCGTTGGCGGCGCAGGCTCACGATCAGAACTCGTCCGACAGAAAAGTGACCGCCCGGGTCGAGCCTGACTATCCGGATGCGTTGAAGCGGCTCTACATTGGCGGAGTAGTTCGGGTAGAGGTCGTCGTCGCGCCCAACGGAGTCGTGAAGAGCACCAAGCTCCTCGGCGGAAATCCGATCCTTGGTCAGTCCACCATGAAGGCCATCAAACAATGGAAATACGCCCCCGCCGCCTCCGAAGAAACCTTGACGGTAAAGCTTGAGTTCGATCCTCATCGCTAACTGAACCCCTCCATATCCCGCAATGTTTTTTTTGATGTTCTCCCTAAAATCCTCATTCTTGAGGACTTGTGGGGCATATATCGTGTGCGGTCTGGGTAAAATATTGAGACGCAAGGACTTGGATCTAAAATATTCAGGAATAAGGGCTTACGTTCAGGTTGAGAACCGCTCAGCGGACCGGCGGTGGGAACCTGGTTGGGAGAGCCTTCGCGCATATTCCCAATTTGGACCTGTGAGTTTTCTCAGTAAAGGTCGTTCGTCACAATTTGAGGATTTGGTCTGTGGAAGTCTGTGGAAAACAACTTTTGCGCAGGCATTCGAGATTCCCACGCTTCGCGAAAGGCACGCGAAGGATGGGGCACCCGCTGTTTCTTCTCGTAACCGAGAAAAGTCAAAAGCCTGGGCCGCACGCCGTCCATCTTAAGATGAAAACGAGTGCGCAGCTTCTACATAAAGACCCGATCACTTACGATCTTCGGAATTCGTAAATTCCCGTGTTAGACGAAAGTAATACGGGAAAGCACGAAGGATATCTTTCAGAATATTCTCTCGTCCGGGATAATCAATCTGCTACCTAACTGCAGGCCTCTGGCAGCGCTGACAGCCAGCACCAAGCATTCGCGGGCGATTCATTAGCCGATCCGTCTCCTCCCCCTGAAAAGTAAAGTTACGACACAAAGTCAAACCGTGATGGCAATGCCGTTGATTGCTCAAAGAGGACTCGCATGGGTGCTGAAGAAGATCGTCCAGACACAAGACGCCATCCTCGAAGACGGTGCTTTGTGGCGGTTGAACTGTACCCGGATGGTACGTCCACCTGCATCCTCGGCAACTTAGCAGACATTAGTGCTGCCGGGTGCTGCGTGGAGACACCGACACGAATTGAAGTTGGCACCGCGCTGCGAATGAGTCCGTTCGGACACGCAGAGATGATCATCAACGGCAAAGTGGTAAACCACCGCGTCAACACCGGCATGATGTTCCACGCTCACGGAGTGGAATTCTCTGTTCCATCGGAAAGCGATGTCACCACCCGCTGGCTTGAACTCGTCGAAGAGATTTCCGCATCTGATCAGCGCATGAAGCGGTACTTCGGGGAGAAAGAATAAAGAATAATGTGGTCAAATGCGGGAGGCACCGCAAAGGGCACGATAGGCGTCCGGCCTTAAAGGCTCCCACCCTTTCGCAAAAAACGCGAAAGGATGGGCCACGCGGGGGACTTCCGGAGATCAGAAAGAAGGCGCGGGCCAACCCCCTTGCCATCCGCTGAACGATCAACTATCGTATATACATATTCGTCATTACGAATGCTGATGTGGAATTCACCTGGGACGCGCGAAAGAACCGGGTTAACCGCCAGAAACACCGCATCAGCTTCGAAACGGCAATTCTTGTCTTCGACGACCCTTTCCACGTCACGGCGCAGGACCGGGAAGTCGAGGGCGAAGCGCGCTGGCAGACCATAGGAATGGTCAATGGCGTTCACGTTCTGCTGGTCGCCCATACAGTGGATGAGGACGCGGATCTGATCCGCGTCCTCTCCGCTCGAAAGGCAACGCGCCGGGAACGGAGCATTTATGCGCAAGGTGTCTAGTAAAGGGCAAGTGAGACTAAAAAGAGCGGGACAGGCGCTGACCCCAAGGCAGAAGAGAGAACTGGCAGCTCTGGCCGCCATGCCCGACGATCAAATCGATACCTCTGACATCTCGGAACTCCCGCCCGCCGCATGGAAGGACGCGGTGCGGGGCAGGTTCTATCGTCCCGTGAAACAGGCGGTCTCCATGCGCCTCGACGCCGATGTGGTTGCCTGGCTGAAGAAGCCGGGCAAGGGCTACCAGACCCGCGCGAACCGCATCCTGCGACAGCGCATGATGGACGAGATTCGGCGCGCGTGAGGCGTCGGCATCCGTGGTTCCACTCTTTTGCAAAGAGCGCGAAAGGACAGGCGACCCACCTACAATCTTCATGTGCTCGGCTCCTTTCCTCTCCTCCGAGCCCTGGTTGCTTGAGCGCACCAAGTTTACTCGGCGGCTGGGAGCCAATACGGTTATCGAATCAGCCGGCACGACTGGAAGTCGTGCCCTTCCCACCTGTTCCGGCTCCAGCACCAGACTGCGCATCACCGGATTGCGATGGATGGATGGATGTACGCGGTGTCGATCCGCAATGCAGGCTGTTGGTTGATTCTGCGGGCGGAGGCTCGTCCCGCCCACGTGATCCCGCGCACTGAACGAAATATCTGGAGTGACTATCGTTCCCTGGTCCTGAAAAAGCCGATTCTCTGTTCGGTTGGGACTCCGTCGATTAGCTAAGGAGGTTTTGTGTACAAACTTGGTTTTGTGTTGGCGATGCTCATTGTCGTAGGCGGCAGCGGAGCCGTGGCCCAGTCGAATACCGGGGAGCGCTTCGACGGTAAGTGGCTGACGACGCTCACCTGCCCTGCAAAAGGGAGCACCGAGGGCTACACCTGGCAGTTTCCCAGCGTCATCCAGAACGGCAACTTTCGCGGAGAGCACGGCGCAGCGGGTGAGCCCGGCTACCTGCTGATCGAAGGCAAAATCGCGAAGGATGGCGGCGCCAAGCTGGCGGCCAATGGCATTGTTGCCTCCAGGAAATATGCCCGTGGAGTCTTCGCCCATAAGGGTGAGGAATATAGCTACAACATCAAGGCTGAATTCAAAGGGACGGAGGGCACCGGCACCCGGGACGCAGGCCTGGGCATTGTGGGACGCCCTTGCACGTTCGAGTTTGCGAAGCAGCCGGACACGGTCCCGACGGGCGGACAGTAGGATCGTTCCCTGCCCCATCGGACCCCGCTCCGCCGTTCGGCAAGAAAAAGCCCCACTTCTCGCAAAGGCGAGAAATGGGGCACCCGCTTTTCCTTTGGAATGGCGTGTCGGCCCGAAGGCACCGCTGCCGTCCGCGGACCACACCACTTTCGGGCCATTCCGCGCGGTCTTGGGATGTAGTAGTTTCAGGCCCGCTGGCGGCTGGACACACAAATGGCGGTGACGACCCCCAAGGTTCACCGGTCTGCGTCCTGCGGCCAGTCGTTGGATCGGCGAGACGAAAGCGCTGGCCGCTAACGCCCTAGATTTTAGGCCCCTCACACAATTCAAGTCCGTGGAGAAAACCATGCGCGCTATTCGTCTGCAACATCTACGTCTCCCGATTCTTCTGGCCCTCACCGGATCTCTGTTCGCGCAAACGAACAGCGTTCCATTGCTCAACCTGCCCGTCTTTCCAGCCTCACGATGGAGCCGTGAGAATACCGCTCCGCACTCAGCGCCCATATTTTCTTTGGGCCAGCAAGGCCGACCGGGGATACCGGCCGCTCGCAATGCGCAGATAGCCTCGGTGACGACGCCGGCAGTAGCGTTCGGCGCCGCCCTTTACAGCTCAGGCGCGCCCGCCGCAGTTGCCGTCAGCGTTGCGGATGTGAACCATGATGGCCATCCAGACCTGATTGTGCTCAATGTTGCCACCCCCCTAGCCGGCTCTGTGGGTGTACTCCTCGGGAACGGTGACGGAACCTACCAAACAGTGGTGAACTACGGATCGGGTGGACCGACACCGATAGCGCTAGACGTGGTTGATGTCAACGGTGATGGCAAGCCCGACATCGTGGTCCTGAACGATTCCTGCGCAGAGCCGAATTGCAGTAACGGCCACGCGATAGGAGTGCTCCTCGGGAACGGTGACGGAAGTTTCCAACCTCCGGTGATCTACGCTTCAGGCGGCAGTCGCGTCACATCGATGACCGTGGCTGACGTCAATGGAGATGGCAAGCCCGACCTGCTGGTGGCGGAGTCTGCTAGCGATCTGGAAGGCGCCGTTGGGGTACTGCTGGGCAACGGTGACGGAACCTTTCAGCCAGCTTCGATGTTCCCCACGGGTACTTTCGGCGCGCGCTTCTTGGTGGTGGCGGATCTGAACGGGGACGGCAAGCCCGACCTAACGATAACGGACAATCCTGATACGGGCCAAGAACCCGGAGTGGTGGGAGTTCTGCTCGGGAACGGGGATGGGACTTTTCGGACAGTGGTCACCTATAGCTCGGGGGGAAATGATGCTCGCCAGGTGGCAGTTGAAGATCTCAACGGTGACGGCCATCCAGATCTGGTAGTCCTCAACTACCTCAACAGCACCTTGGGCGTCCTGTTAGGCAACGGCGACGGAACCTTTCAGCCAGCCGTGACCATCAGCGTTGGCGGGCCCGCTACTTCATTTACGGTTGGAGATCTCAATGGGGACGGCAAGCCCGATTTGGCGGTGGCAACTTACAACGGAGGGGTTAACGTTCTACTGGGCAACGGCGACGGAACCTTCAAAGCAGCGGTACTCTACGCCTCGGGTGGCATTCAGGTCACTTCGATGGCCGCGGCCGACGTCAACGGAGATGGCATCCCCGACCTTTTGGTGACCAATCAGTGTCGCACTGTCGCATGTCGGACTAACGGAACCGTGGGAATTTTGTTGGGCAATGGCGATGGCACCTTCCAAGATGTAGTAGTGCGAGGGTCAGGAGGTCATTCACCGATGTCGTTGGTAGCGACCGACGTGAACGGAGACGGCAAGCCCGACATCATCTTTGTCAACTTGTGCGCCGACGCCAACTGTTTTTCCGGGTCAGTCGGTGTGCTCAAAAACCGTACCACTTGGCCGACGACAACCGCCCTTGCCTCGTCCCCCAATCCGTCAAGCCTGGGGCAGAAAGTGACATTTGTGGCTACCGTGACGGTTCAAGGTTCGGGCAAGCCTTCTTTAAGAGTGAAATTCACAGACGGCGGAGTGGTCTTGGGTACGGCACCCGTCATAAACGGAGTTGCGGTCCTGAGCAAGCCACGCCTCACCGTGGGCTCGCACAGCATTACTGCTTCCTACCACGGCGACGCCACTTTCGGCCCGAGCACCTCGCCAGTTCTAATCCAGGTGGTGCGGTGAGCCATCGTTCAGCGCTGATGGCCCAGACGAGTGTCATTCCCACATGCGGGGGGTTTTGGATTACAGGATCGAAGTCAAAAGCCCCACTCTAAAATCGCAATGGACGCGATTTTAGAACGGGGCGCCCTTGGAATGGGACACCCTCGGGCTTTGGATTGACATTGACAGGGGGGGCTTGTCCTTTACGCTCCACAAGCCCCCGTGCTATCCTCATAAACGTCACATAGACAATCGATTAAAGACAGGAGTGCACCAGGCAAGTGTTAGCCAGAGAGCACAAGAAATCCCTCATTGACCAGTACGGCACGCATCCGAGCGATACCGGGAGCCCTGAAGTTCAGATCGCTTTGCTCAGCGAACGGATTGGCCAGTTGACGGAGCACTTCAAGACGCACCAGAAAGACCACGGCTCGCGCCGCGGCCTTCTCATGCTGGTCAGCAAGCGGCGTAGCTTGCTCGACTACCTCAAGAAATACGATTCCGAGCGCTACAAGACCGTCATTACGAAACTCGGCATCCGCAAGTGACCACTTGGCCCGGGGTGGAGTCAAAATCCCCACCTTCTCTCGCAAAGAACGCGAAAGAAGGATGGGGCACCCACGAGAACCTGGGCTATTTCTGAAATCCGTCTCCGGAGAGACGGTCCAGCATCGAGGAATTCTCCACACGTGCGTTTTTCAAGCGCTGATCCCTCGCCAAAACCAGGCACCCATCCGGTGCCCCGGCCCTTTCCGCGCGTCTGCGGGAGGGTGCGCCTGCCTGTCTCATCTCAAAGGAATGAATCATGAAACCAGAAGCAACTAGCGTCACAGTCCATCTCGCCGGCGGCAAAGAGATTTCATTTGAAACCGGAAAGCTCGCCAAGCAGGCCGGCGGCGCCGCCGTGGTAAGACTCGGCGAAAACGTAGTTCTCGCCACCGCCACGGCCAATCCCGATCCCCGCGAAGGCATCGACTTCTTCCCTCTCACCGTGGACTACCGCGAGTACACCTATGCCGGCGGACGTTTCCCCGGAGGCTTCATCAAGCGCGAAGGCCGCATGAGTGAGCGCGAAGTGCTCACCAGCCGCCAGATCGATCGCCCCGTGCGGCCCATGTTTGCCGAGGGTTTCAAGTGCGAGACCCAGGTCATCGCCTTCGTTCTTTCGGCCGACAGTAATAATGACCCTGACGTTCTCGGCATCAACGCCGCTTCGTGCGCTCTCACGCTCTCGGACATTCCGTTTCTCGGGCCCATCGGTGCGGTGCGCGTAGGCATGGTCAACGACCAGTTCGTCGTGAATCCCACGTACGACGAGATGCGCGAAGGCCAGGTCAACATCATGGTCGTCGGGACCTCCGACGGCATCGTCATGATCGAGTCCGGCGCCAAAGAGGCGAAGGAAGAGACCATCGTCGATGCCATTGAATTCGGCCACACCGAGATCAAGAAAATCTGCGCCGCACTCAATGATCTGCGCGCCAAAGTCGGCAAGCCCAAGCGCGCCGTTACCCCGCCGGAATTCGACAACGCTTATTACAACGATCTGAAGAAGCGCGTTGGCGCCGAACTCTCCGACGCTCTCGACACCAAGAAGCATCCCAAGGCGGAAAGCTACTCTCTGGTCAAAGACATCAAGAAGAAACTGCAGGCCGAGATTCCGGAAGAAGACAAGAAGGCCCTGGAAAAGCTCAAGCAGTATTACGAAACCCTGCGCGAACGCATGTTCCGCGAGCAGGTCATCAACCACAAGCGGCGGCCTGACGCCCGCGCCTTCGACGAAGTTCGCGAGATTTGGATTGAAGCCGGCGTCCTTCCCAGGACCCACGGCAGCGCCATCTTCACCCGCGGCGAAACGCAAGCACTGGTCACAACCACCCTCGGCACCAGCGACGATATGCAGCGTCTGGAAGGCTTCGAAGGCGAAGCCAAGAAGCGCTTCATGCTGCACTATAATTTTCCGCCGTTTTCGGTGGGAGAGGTTGGATTTATGCGTGGGGCTGGACGCCGCGAGATTGGGCACGGTGCGCTGGCGGAGCGGGCAATTTCAGGGGTTCTGCCCAATGAAGAGAAGTGGCCTTACGCTATGCGCGTCGTCTCCGACATTCTGGAGTCGAACGGATCGTCGTCCATGGCTACCGTCTGCGGCGCGTCGATTGCGCTGATGGATGCGGGCGTTCCGCTGAAGGCTCCGGTCGCGGGTGTTGCGATGGGACTGGTGAAGGAAGGCGACGAGTACGCCATCCTGACCGACATCGCCGGTGCGGAAGATCATTACGGCGATATGGACTTCAAAGTCGCCGGCACGAAAGACGGCATCACCGCGCTGCAGATGGATATTAAAGTCGCCGGCATCACTTCGCAAATCATGCGCGAGGCGCTGGCGCAGGCGCAGCGCGGCCGCTTGCACATCCTGGGCAAGATGGACGAAGTCATCACATCGGGACGCGAGAAGATTTCCGACTACGCTCCACGCTTCTACACGGTGCAGATCCCGGTCGACAAGATTCGCGATCTGATCGGGCCCGGCGGCAAGATGATTCGCAGCATCGTGGAACAGACCGGAGTGAAGATCGACGTGGAAGATTCCGGCCTGGTGAAAGTTGCGTCGAGTGACCAGGTTTCGGCGGCGAAGGCACTGCAGATTATCGGCGACATCACCGCGACGGCCGAGGTGGGCAAGACGTATCTCGGGAAAGTCACGCGGCTCGCGGATTTCGGTGCATTCGTCGAAATCATCCCTGGCACCGACGGCCTGCTCCACATCAGCGAAGTGGCGGAACATCGCATCGCCGATGTTCGCGACGAGTTGAAGGAAGGCGACCAGGTGCTGGTCAAGGTGCTGGCGGTGGAAGGCAACCGCATCCGCCTGTCGCGCAAGGCGATCCTGAAGGAGCAGCGCGCAAAGATGGGTGGCGGAGAAGCTCCGGCTCCAGCGCTTACTCCGGCAGCCGAGGGCGAACCCGCTCCTCCGATGACGGGAACGGTAGTGATCGAGGGCGGCGGAGACTTCCCCGATGAGCCTGACGCCGAACCGAACTTTAACCGCGAAGGTGCTCCGCACGTGAGCGCCAGCGGAGATCGTCCTCCCCGCAGTGATCGGGGCGGAGACCGTGGAGGCCGCGGTGGCCGTCCGGGCGGCGGAGGTCGTGGCCGCGGTCGCGGCGGTCGTCCCGGTGGTGGGGGCGGCGGCGGACGCCACGGCGGCGGAGGCGGCGGAGGTCGGCACTAGACTTCTTTGCCGCAGATCAACGCGGATCACAGGGACGAACCAAGAAGGGCCGCACGAAAAGTCGCGGCCCGTTTCTTTGTCCGCGAGAACTTTTTTCACCACGGAGGCACGGAGTCACGGAGAAGAACAAATCAAGAGATGTTTTTTCTCCGTGTCTCTGTGCCTCCGTGGTGAAACACGCACTTACTGCTTCATTCTCTCCGCAATCGTGACCACCCAGCCTTCGGGATCTTCAAAGGCGAATTCCCGCATACCATAGAACTGTTGTTTCAGCGGCATGACGATCTTGGCGCCGGCTTTCTTGACGCCGGCCAGGACCTCTTCAATCCCTTCCACTTCCATAAATAACGTAAGGCTCCCGCCAATGGGCTTGGCCCCGAGCGCGGGATAATCCTCGGCGACGGTCTTCTGATCGTTAAAAAATATCTCCACCCCACCGGAGGTAACTGAACCGAACACGTACGGCGCTTGCTCGGGGACGGTGATGGCGGGCTGAAACCCGAGCACGGAGCGGTAGAACTCCATGCTGGCGGCGACATCGCGGACGACAAGATTGGGCGTGAGTTTCTGAAATTTCATGGGATCTCCTTCGATCTCGTGGTGGGTGGGCGCGGCCTGGTGTAAAGCATCGGAGGCGCGACGCACAGCGGGATTGTGTGTTCGCAACGCCTCCATCCACGCTCCTTGCGAGGGGAACGCAGGTAGGGCCGCCTCATTTTCAGTGGCGCTGCCAGTGAAGTGGCAAGCGCGCGGGGCCCGCGAGGTACGAAAAATAGAATAGCATGCCAGTCAAGTTAGTTGGCGCACAACTTGCCGCCAGCGCACACTTGCTGTTATGGTTTTGCCGCAACAGTCTGGCACGGGGTGAGCCTTCCCTTCTGGAGTACGGTCGAGCGATCGAAACGGATTGCCTAGCGCCAATCCGCCGGGGCCATTGAGCACGTATTTTTAACAAGGAAGAGACAGAAAGCATTTGTCGAGTCCTGAACGACAAGACATCTCGCCGGACCTGGCCACAGTGACGGCCATGAAGTCGGGCGACCAGAGCGCCCTAGCGGAGATCTACGACCGCTACTCGTCGGTCGTGTACGCGGTTGCGCTGCGCGTGCTGGGGGACACGGGCGCGGCGGAAGACGTGCTTCAGGAGGTGTTTTTGCAATTGTGGAAGAATCCCGGAGCGTTCGATGCCGCGCGCGGAAGCTTGGGAGCGTGGCTGGCGGTGATCACGAGAAATCGCGCGATAGATTCGCTCCGGCGGCGCCGCCCGGAAACTGATATTGAAGATGTGATCGTGTCGGTGGCACCCGATCTTGCCAGTGAGGCGGACCGGTCGCGCGCCGCGCAAAAAGTCCGTGGCGTGCTCGGCACCATGCCGCCCGCGCAACGGATCGCGCTCGAGATGGCGTACTTTGAAGGCATGAGCCATTCCGAAATCGCAGGCAAGACGGGAGAGCCTCTGGGTACGATCAAAACCAGAATTCGCGCCGGACTGATGGCGCTGCGAAAGGCGTTTCAAACGTAGGATCCGGGTGCCCCGTTTCTCGCGCGTTCTTGGCGCGAGAAGTGGGATTCGAGAAGCCGATTTGAGGATGGCAAGCCGTTAACGTTTAGACAATGAGCGAACACGAACAATTCGCCGAGGATCTCGCGCTCTACGCCCTCGATGGGCTGGCTGGGGAAGAACGCTTGAACCTCGAAAGGCATCTGGCGACGTGTGCGGCTTGCCGGCTTGAGCTTGAGCAGTTGCGGGGCGACGGCGCTCTGCTGGCGCTTTCGACGATGGGGCCGAAGCCTCCGCTGCGGGCGCGACAGAGATTGCTGGATGCGGTGGCGAAGGAAGCCGCAGCGTTGCCCACCCTTCGACAAGCTCAGGGCAGGCTTTCTCGCGCAAAGAACGCGCGAGAAATAGGGCACGCATCTGCTGGTCCGCGGCGATCATGGTGGGGAGTCTTGGGATGGGCCGCAACGGCGGCGGTGATCGTGTTCGCCGCGTCGCTGTGGAAGGAGAACTCCGCTCTGAAGCAGAGTCTCGCGTCGGCGAGCGCGCAGGCGGCGCAGAGCACGCAGGAACTGGAAGATCTCCGCCGAATTGCGGCTCCGATCATTGCACCCGAGGCGCAGCGCATCACGCTCGTCGCGCTGAAGACTCCACCGCAGCCGCAGGGCAAGGCCTTCTATCTGCGGAACCGCAGCAGCCTGGTGTTTGTGGCGAACAACATGCCCCCTCTGCCTCCGCAGAAAGCGTATGAACTCTGGCTGATTCCGGCGCAAGGCGCGCCGATTCCTGCTGGCGTATTCAAACCGGATGCGCATGGCAGCGCAACGGTAGTGAATCCTCCGCTACCGGCCGGGATGGAGGCCAAGGCGTTTGCCATCACAGTGGAAAACGAGGCTGGCGCGACCACGCCCACGATGCCGATCGTCATGATGGGCACGGGGGAGTAGTGGCTTCGTTCGTTCCGTTATCTTGCAGACCACGACCTTCCTTCCGCCGTAACTTCCGATAAACTTGGAACGCATCTAACTCTCCATGACATCAAGATCCTTCATCGCTCGGGCGGGCGCGTTCGCTGCATTGCTCGCATTCGCGCTTTGCCTCACTGCCGGTCCGCGACAGGCGGGCTCCGATACCCCAACTCATCCTGAACATTCGATGGGAACCAGACTGAAGGCAAAAGGCGTCCCGAATTTTGGGGAGGTCACTCCGAGTCTTTACCGTGGCGCGCTGCCCAGCAATGAGGGGTTCGAGGCGCTGAAGAAGCTCGGCATCAACGTCGTGGTCGACCTCCGCGGGGGCAAGAACAAGGAGGAGGAAACGACGGTCACGAAACTGGGGATGCAGTACATTTCGATTCCCTCGCACTGTCCGTTTCCGAACGATGGGCCGTTCGCCAAGTTTCTTCGTGTGATTCGCGAGAATCCGGCAAAAAAGGTTTTCGTGCACTGCCGGCTGGGCGACGACCGCACGGGCATGGCGGTGGCGGCTTACCGGATAGCCGAGGAAGGCTGGTCCGCGGACGAGGCCATGAAGGAGATGAAGACCTTCGGGTTCAGCGCGGTGCACCACGCGATGTGTCCGGGGCTGGCGGACTACGAACAGAAGTTTCCGCAGCGTTTGAAGACGAGCACAGCTTTCAAGGAGTTGTCTGCGACAGATGACAAGCCGAAGTGACGGCAGGGTCTTCCGTGGAGCGGGTTTCAATTCGACTTGTGACTGTTCGCGGCTGCTGGCGCAGTGTTCGCTGGACCCTTGATGTACCGGCTGGCAAAAATCAAGAATGTCGGCCAGTTTGGGCCCGTGGTGTGGCCGGCGCTGTGCTGGCGGAACGCGATGTCGCCGTCGATCAACGCGGTTTCCATGGGCGGCATCTCGGTCGTTCCCAGATCCTTTTTGCCAAGGAGCCGGTAAACAGAACCGGCGCCGACTCCACCCAGAAACATGCCTTTGCCGTCGATCCAGCCTCCTTCGACCTGTTGCGAGCCACTGCTGATGAAGACCGGACGCGGCGCGCAGAGCCCGACAAGTTCGTGAGCATCCACGGGCAGATCGTCGGGTGTCAACGGACCTGCGTACTTGAGGAAGTTGCCCGCCATCCAGTGATACTCCGACGTAGAAGCTACGTTCTCCACCTGCTCGCCGAACTTGCGGCGAAGAATCTTGGCTCCGCCCTCGCCTGAGGAACCAATAAATCCGATGGCAAATCGCGGATCATAGGCCATGGCAACCAGCGCCGCCTTCCCGTAACGCGATAGCCCCTCGATGCCGACCTGCTTCGCGTCAACGGCTTTGTCGGTTTCAAAGTAATCGAGCGCGCGGCTCGCGCCCCACGCCCACGCACGCAACGCGCCCCAATCGTCGAGCTTGCGCGGCTGTCCCTTGTTGACGAGGCCAACAATTCCTTGCGTGAGTCCCTCGCCGTTATCGGCCTGGACACTGCTGGGAATCAGAATCGCGTAGCCCCATCCCTCGGCGAGAACCAGTTGTTGCCACGGAGGCCCGTTGCCATTGAACGCGGCCCACTGCGCCTCGGTGAAACGCTTCTTGATCGCCGCCAGAATCTCCGGGGCGATGCCGAACTCCATCATCACCGGAACGGCCCCGGTGGCATTGGCCGGCGTGGTCAGCGTCAGTTGGATGTCGACCGTGATAAGCGGATACGCCGAGTTGTCGACGTGGCCGACCAGCTTCTTCGTAACGACGGCTACGTCGCCAACCGCTTCCTTGGTCGTGCTCGTAACTTCCCAATTTACTTTCGGGGTGTTCGCAGGAGCGCGGCCATAAATCTCGCGATCAAAGTCTTCCACAATTTCCGGGCGGCGGAGTTGCCACCACATCGCGGCAGTCGTCACCTTCTGCCCATTCTTCAACGCCAGTGGGTCGGGCAAAGAATACTGCGGGACCTTCGACTCGTCGACATTAGCGGCATTCGGAGACTTGGGATCGCCGTCGGGCCCGCGCCGCAGTACGCTGATGTGCAGCAGGTCCACCGTGCGCTGATGATCCTGCTCCGAGGTCAGGTGCACCGGCGGGGGCGCAGACGTTGCAGCCTGAAGAGCCTGACTGTGGGCACTCGCAGAAATGATCAGCACAGAAAAAGTTGCACGGAAGAGCCATCCGACGAATCGCTGTAGGCGCAAACCGGGCCTCCGGATTCCGATCGAAAGCGATCAAGATGAGTGGGACTCATTCTAGCAATTCCGGAGCCAGGGCTAAGCGAGGAGCGAACGTTCCACACACGGTTTGGCGCTATTGGGGCAGTCCGTTGCCAGTGACATCGACCCGCAACTGCACCGAACCGATTGACTTGCCTTCACTTTCCGCGGTCCAAGTCAGGGTCTGCCAACTCCCATTCTGCGATTTCGGTGGAACGAGTGTCAGTTGAACCGGAAACGAGTCGTGGGGCTCGATTGCGAAAAGCGTGGTATCGGGTTTCTGCCCCCAGCCCGCAGGCAGCGCGGGGCGCAGCGTTACTTGCCGAGGCGAATCGGTGTCGTTTCGAATGAGGAGCGGTACCCACAAAGATTCTCCCGGCGCGACTTGCGCTTCCGGGGCGTAGAGTGCAGCGAGATGTTCAATATTGTGGGCGCGCCAGAATGCCTGGTAGAACGCCCACGGGCCGCCCAGTCCGAGGGTGACTCCGGGCGAGGGCGACTCATAACCGCGGGCTCGCGCGTAAGCGATCGGACCGGGTGCGATCCCTTCGAAGACATCTCCCGTCGGAGTGCCTCCCACCAGCGACTTTCCCCAGATCAGGCGCACCGGCATTTCCGAAAACTCTTTGAGCTGAGCGTCGTTGAAATCATTTTGGGTCTTGTAATAGCCCCAGGCCTCGGCCGCGATTCGCGAGTACGGCATCTTGCGCGACGGTGAAATGTCGCTCGTTGGGTATTCCGGTCCATTTCCCTTCAGGAAGTCGAAATGAATCGTGTCCGAGAAAAAGTAGATCTTCTTCGGCTGCCACGCACGCAATCCTTCGCCGTAGTTGCTGATATTCTGCCGGTCTCGAGGTGCCTCGACCTGCTCGGGAAATTCCAAGGGGTTTGCCGCCAAATCGAATGCGTCCATGGCCACAACCGCGGAAGCCTGATGGTCTTCGTGATTCTCGCCAACCACGTAGTCCGGCAGCCAGGTGAAGATCACCTCGGGCCGCGTCAGACGGACGAGACGAACGACTCCCTCCAGAGTCTGCCCATGCCCCCAAGCTTCCAGGGAGTGGAGCGCGTCCTCGCCGGGAGTGTCGGACCCGCGCAGGAACCAGGCGTCCGTGATTCCGTAGGAAGCCAGCGAATGGCGTGCTTCCATCTCACGCACGTCCGCCAGAGCGGCGGCCTGCTCCTGCCCAACGGCGTTGCCTCCGGAATTGCCGCGCGTGGTATAGACGACCGCCACGCGCTTGTGCTGCTGTTCGATCACTTTCGCAAAATACGACGCGACTTCGATATCGTCATCGGGGTGCGCGATAACCAGAAGAATGTCGACCTTGTAGCGGCTATCGGGCGGAGGGACAACCGCCGGTTGCGACTGCGCTCGAAGAAACAAGGTGGAGAAAAGAAGTGCTATCAGGAAAACAGACAGGGGTAGTTTCATCGTGATCAATTCACCGATTGTTTCGCTGTGTCCTTCGGCATCTTGCCGACGGGCCCGAAGCTTCTGGAGGTTGCGGAAAAACTCCGTCTCGACGCTGAGATGTCCCGCAGCGGCTAAAGCCGTGAGTCATTCCACACGACCTACGGCGCGGCTTGAAGCCGCGCCCCTTCAAAACCAAGGCAAGGGCAGAGTTCTTCCGCAACCTCCTAGACTTCATCCTGCTCCTGCAGCTTGGCGATAACGCTGAAATCTTCCAGCGTGGTGGTGTCGCCCTTCACGTTGCCGTTCGTGGCCAACTCGCGCAACAGACGCCGCATGATTTTCCCACTGCGCGTCTTCGGAAGCGTGTCGGTAAAGCGGATGTCGTCCGGCTTGGCCAGTGCTCCGATTTCTTTTGCTACCCACTTGCGCAACTCTTCTTTCAGTTCGTTCGTGGGCGCTCTTCCCTGTTCGAGCGTGACGAACGCCGAGATCGCCTGCCCCTTCAGGTCATCGGGACGCCCCACCACCGCGGCCTCCGCTACGGCTTCATGTGCGACCAACGCACTCTCCACTTCCATCGTGCTCAGTCGGTGCCCGCTGACGTTGAGCACGTCGTCGACGCGCCCCATGATCCAGAAATATCCGTCCTTATCCTTGCGCGCGCCGTCTCCCGTGAAATACATTCCAGGAATCTGCGACCAGTAATTCTTCACATAGCGATCAGGATCGCCGTAAACGGTCCGCAGCATCCCCGGCCACGGCCGCTTGATGACCAGGAATCCGCCAGACCCCGCGGGAACAGGCGTCCCGTCCATCGTGACAATATCGGCCACAACCCCCGGAAACGGCCGCGTAGCCGACCCCGGCTTGGTTGCAATCGCCCCCGGAATCGGCGTCAGCATAATGTGTCCAGTCTCCGTCTGCCACCATGTGTCGACGATGGGGCAGCGATTGCCGCCGATCGTCTCGCGGTACCACATCCAAGCCTCGGGATTGATCGGCTCGCCGACCGTGCCGAGCAGGCGCAGGCTGCTCATGTCATGCCTCTTCGGCCAGTCGTCGCCCCACTTGATGAAGGTGCGGATCGCCGTGGGGGCGGTGTAGAAGACATTCACTTTATGGCGCGCGATGATCGACCAGAAGCGGTCGGGCTCCGGAAAATTCGGAGCGCCCTCATACATCAGGCTGGTGGCGCCGTTTTGCAGCGGTCCGTAGACGATGTAGCTGTGACCGGTAACCCATCCAATGTCCGCGGTGCACCAGAACGTGTCTTCGTCTTTCAAATCGAAAACCCATTTCGTGGTGAGGTAGGTGCCGACGGAATATCCCGCGGTCGTGTGGACGACGCCCTTCGGTTTCCCCGTTGTCCCCGACGTGTAGAGAATGTAGAGCGGGTGCTCGGCATCGAGCGGCTCGGCGGGACAGACATCCGACGCCTTCGCCATCAGCTCGTGCCACCAATGATCCCGTCCCGCCTGCATGTTGATGGCAGTTCCGGTGCGCTTGTATACGACGACATGTTTCACGCTTGGACACGACTTCAGCGCCTCTTCGACCGCGGGAAACAATTTCACTTCGCTGCCGCGGCGGTACGATCCGTCTTGCGTGATAACCGCGGTCGCTTGCGAGTCATGAATGCGATCGACCAGCGCGTTTGACGAAAATCCACCGAACACCACCGTGTGCGGCGCGCCAATGCGCGCGCAGGCCAGCATGGCCACGGGAAGTTCCGGCGTCATGCCCATGTAGATAGCGACCCGGTCTCCTTTCTTCACACCCAACGATTTCAACACGTTGGCAAACTTCTGCACTTCACGATGCAGCTGTTGGTAAGTCAGCACGCGGACTTCGCCCGGCTCGCTCTCCCAAATAATGGCAGCCTTATTTTTGCGCGCGGTGGTCACGTGCCGATCGAGGCAGTTGTAGGAAAGGTTGATCTGGCCGCCGACAAACCACTTCGCCCACGGACAATTCCATTCGAGAACTTTGTCCCACTTCTTGAACCAGTGGAGTTCGCTTGCAATCCGGGACCAGAACTTGTCGGGGTCATCGACGGATTCCTCGTAGAGCGCGTCGTATTCGGCGAGGCTCTTGATGTGCGCCTGCTTGCTGAATTCGGGCGGGCACTCGAACTTACGCTGCTCGTTCAGGATGGAATCAATGTTCGGGCCCTGGGATTGCGAAGTCTGGGTATCGACGACGGCTTTGTCGGCCATAAATGAAAACCTCGACGCTGAGGAGTTGTTTTCGTGCCTCCAAAGGCGGCACGAGATCGCAGGAGTTTATTCTACACAGCGCGAGCCGGGATGTGATTAGGATCACAGGAGAGCTATCAGCCGTCAGCTCCTTCAGGCGTCCTGCCGGACGCAGCTCGCTGCCAGTGTTGTGCAAGCAGGCCCATCCCGCCGAGGTTTCAGCTGCCGCGCCAGACCTTCTGCGGCGGCCCAGGCCTGGGTCACTGCCGACTGAGGTCTTTTGCCGGGGCGCCACACGTGGGTCAGCACCCGGTCCCATAGGGACCACCGACGATAGCCCGCCTGTTCCACTGGCGGGATCACGCCATACATTCGGAAACCGCATCCCGTGCGGGATGCCTGAACCGAACAATCACGTCGTCAGACATCCAGAAAGCGGTCGCGGCTCTCTGGGGCGGGAAGAACGCAGGTCTCAGAGCGTCCAAAGATGCGGTAGCGCCCGCGGGCCACGACGCGATATCCCCAGTCGCGGAGGGGCCGAGGAACGAGTTGCAGCGCGAGCCCAACCGCCCGCCAGAACGCAAATCGGGGTGTGGGTTGTGGCTGTGTGGGGACAGCCGCCCCCGGCTGTTCGGGCGAGCGCGGATCGGCAGTCTCTGCGAGCTTTTTCATAATGAAAATGACAGCATCCGACTGCCCCACCAGCCGTTCCCCCGGCAGTTCGTAGTCGATGACGACATACACGGTGTCGAGATCGTCGGCCCGAGCCCCATGCCGCGCCAGAACCCGCCCAGCCAGGGCACTCTGCAGCGCAGCAAACCGGAACACACCTCCCGGATCGCGCCGCAGAATGAACTGCACCAGCCGGTTGCACAGCCCGCAGACGCCGTCGTAGAGAAGGATAGGGTGGGATTCCAGCTGGCCGTGCGGAGCATCGTCCGTCACGCGCCACACCTTAGATCATGAAGTCCAAACGGCCCCGCATCCGGCAAGCCGCTACGAATCTGGTCCGGAGTGAAGCGCCGCACCGGCATCAGGTCTGGTGGCAGAGAATCGCACTTCGTCGCCGGCTCAACCACTCCCTCGGACAGGATGCGCACCTGCGCCCTCGCCACGAGCGGAACCTTCATCGTGGCCTCGCAGACCAGCGCCAGCGCATAGTGGAACCAGAGCGGCGCAGGGAAGATCCAGATGCGACGGCCGAGCACTTCCGCCACGCGTCGGGCCGCCTCACTGAGATAGAGCTTCTCCGCGCCGGTGATCGCGATTGTTTGCCTGCTCAGGCGCCCGTTCACCAACGCCGCGAGCAAAATGCGCATCAGGTCGTCGACGGCGAGCGGCCGGATCGCCTTCTCCTGCATCCCGACAGTTGCGAAAAGTGGCGCCGTGTACAGGGAATGGCTCAGGTGATCGAGCATGTGGTCGCCGCGCCCGTAAACCATGCCAGCTTTGACAATTGTGTAGTCAAGGCCGGAATCTCGGACAATCTCCTCCGCGGCCCATTTGGATTCGTGATAAGGCGAGCCGCAATCCGGACGCGCCCGCAGAAAACTCATCAGGGCAATGCGACGCACTCCAGCCCGCTTCGCCGCTTCAACCACATTGCGAGTTCCCTCAATGTCAACGCGTTGGAACGTCTGCCTGCCAATCTCGCGATTAATTCCGGCACAATGAGCTACCGCCTCGCAACCCGCGAGGGCAGCGGCCAGAACACTTACGTCGGAGAGGTCGCTGGAAACGCGGGTTACCCTGGCAGAGGCGTTCAGAGCGCTATCTTGCCGATTGGCCCCGCGCGAGAGCAGCACGACGTCGTGCCCTTCCGCAAGAACTTGCTTCGCGAAATGGCTTCCCACAAAGCCGGTTCCACCGGTGATTGCGATCTTCACGATGCACGCTCCTTCTTTGCCCTGCGGCGATGCAGAATCTGCGTCGGACAAACTGTGCTCAGGAAATCGCCCACGGCCCCGGCAATCTCCTCCGGTTCCAGGCGATAGAGAATGCGGTTCCCTTCCCGCCGTTCAGAAACCAAGTCGGCGCTTTTGAGGATGGCGAGATGTCGGGAAATGGACGGCCCGGAGATGGGGAAGCGGGAGGCGATCTCCCCGGCCGCCAATTCGCCGGTTTTGAGTTCCTGCAGAATCTGCCGCCGGGTCGGATCAGCCAAAGCCCGAAAGATGCGGGACGCTGCTTTCATATTTCTAGTTTAGCTATATCGCTAAATAGCGTCAAGAGGAATTTGCGACCCTGTCAAAGGTACCGTGGACGACAGCCTGAGCTTGCCCTTGGAAGGGGACGTCCTGTTATGGCTTCGATCCCAACCGGAGGAGTTCTTCGCGCAGACGGGGGTGTTGCTGGGTCAGGCGCAGGTAGCGCATTTCGTTGGGACCGGCCTGCGCGCGGACGATCTTGACTGCGGCCTGCTTCTCTTGCGGCGACCAGCGCCGCAGGTTGGGAACGAGCGCCAGCACCAGCGACCAGTTCTCGAAGGCTTGGCGCTCAGCGGGATTCCAGCGGGACAAGTCAACGCCCAGCGCTCGGCTCACCTCTTTGACTGAGCGCGCACGGATGCGCCGCGCGTTCCCGCCGAACTCGCGCGCCATGCGCCGGTTCACGCGGAGGCCGAGGTTGCGGGTGGAGATTGTGTCCCACGCTCCCTCAACGGCTAAAGCCGAAATCGAGAGCGCGGCTTCTGCGGTACGACTGGAAGTCGTACCCTGATACGAATCGGTAGGTCTTCCTTGAGCTGTGGAAGCTATGCCCTTCCCGACGCCGACGCGCTCCAATTCGTAGAACACGTGCGCTTCGGCGAGACGCTTCAGGGTCTTCTTCGAAGTGCGGTATTTGGGGCTCGCGGCGATCTTCTGCTCTTCCCTTCTGGCGAGTTGCTCCAGATCGTCGCGGCCGGAGCGGAATCCGAGTTTGCGGTAGAACCAGAAGGCTCCGGAGTCGAGAGCCTCGTCGTTGTTCTGGCCGATCTGATACGGATAGACGGAGATCGTCGTCGCGCCCGTGAACGCGCAAAGGCAACGCAACGCCTGCGCGTAAATCCATGCGGTTTCGCCCTGGCGATACGCGTAGAAAGTATTGAAGCCGACCTCGATCCATTCGCACAGGCCGATGGCTTCGATGTAGTTAATGGGAACGCCGTTCTTGAGGGTGAATCCCGCGACGTAAGCGCGAAGCGGCAATCGGCGCGACGGAGGCAGGTTCCAGAAATACATGACAACACCGCGGCCGAGTGTGGCGCATACGACAGAGTTGGGATCGCCGAGCGTTGTGCCGTAGAGTTCGCGGTAGCGGACGGCCATTACTTCACGAATCGTGTGCATGACCTCCTCGCCTTCGCGGCGCGAGAGTTTCGCTAATCGCGGAGCAGGCTGCGCGAGTTCGTGCGCCAGCGAGACTTGGCTGCGGACGATCAGCGGTTCGGTGTGGTAGTAGAACTGGCGCGGACGCGTCCAGTTGCGTGTGCGGGAGAACTTCAGATTCTTGAGATGCCAGCGGAGCGGCAGATGCAGAGAGTCGTAGAGTTCGGCACGCTCGCGCGCGGTGACTGGCAACTCTTCGAACTGGCGGATCAGCCATTCGAAATCGCGCTCGCGTCCTCTGGCGGAGTCGAGCCAGCGCCGCCAAGGGATGTTGGCTTCCACGTCAGCATCTTCGCCTAGCAGCGGGATGAAGCGCGGCCACGTGGCTCCCATCGCGCGCTCAGCTTGATGGTCATCCCAGTAGTCGTCCCAAGCGATCTCGACGTTGCGCGGGATGCGACGCGCCAGCCAGCGCGCGGCTTCGAAATTGAGCGCATCCTGCATCCTCGTGCCGGCGATTCCGGACGTGTCGAAGTCGTCGAACACTTCCATGTCAGCGCCGGATGTGCGGAGCCTTTCGATTCGCTGCTGGAACGCGCTCAGAAGGCGTTCGACCGGCGCGACTAGCGCTGGCGAGTGCGGGAAAGCGCGGAGGAAGAGCAGCGTCTCGTGGAAGCGGAGCAGCGACTTCGCATCGTTGAACTCGCGGCTCGAGAGCTGATCGAGCAGGCGTCTTGTCTCTGCGGCTGCGTCGCGGCTAAAACCGCTCTTGGCGGCATCGAGGCTCGTCAGGAGCGCATCTACCATTGTTGGCATGAGGATTCCGGCTGGCTAGTGTAACGCACAAAGTCAAGACCCCCGCTTCTCGCGCGAAGAACGCGCGAGAAATGGGGCACCCGCAGTTCACTGCGGTGTGAAGTTAGTCGGGGAGTGTGGATTCTCCTTCGATGGTGAATGTGGTTTCTGTTTCTGCGGCTGCGGTTCCGGGTTGGCCTCCGCCTACGGTGAGGCGATATGCGCCCGGAGCGACTACGCGGGTGCCCGACTCGTTGACTATGCTCAGGTCGCGAGGGTCGAGCGTGAACTGGACATGCTGCGTCGCTCCCGCACTGAGATGCACGCGGGCGAACCCGCGGAGAGCGCGCTGCGGAGCGCCTGGAATGGATGGATAGACCAGATACAGCTGCGCAACTTCGTCGCCGTCGCGTTTGGTTGTGTTGCGGACCTCGGCATCGACGGTCAGCGCGTCTCCGGCTTTCAGAGTTAGCTTCGAGAGCTTCAGGTTGCTGTAAGCGAATTGGGAGTAGCTGAGTCCGTAGCCGAAGGGGTAGAGCGGTTGGCCGTCGAAGTAGCGGTACGTGCGGTTCTTCATCGCATAGTCTTCGAACGCAGGCAACTGGTCGGTGCTCTTGTAGAACGTCACAGGCAGGCGCCCCGCGGGATTGTTCAGGCCGACCAGTGTTTCAGCCACCGCAGTGCCGCCCTCTTCGCCGGGATACCAAGCTTCGAGGATCGCGTTGGCGTTTTGATTGGCCCAGTTCACGGCGAGGGCGCTGCCGTTCATCAGCACGACGACAAGCGGTTTGCCTTGTGCCTTGACGGCCTTGAGCAGGTCTTCTTCTTCCTGCGGGAGATCTATGGTGGTGCGATCGCCGCCCTTGAAGCCAGGAATGTCGACACTGCTCTCTTCACCTTCCAGATCGGAGTTGATGCCCACGACGGCGATCACGACGTCAGCGTTCTTCGTTGTCGCGAGTGCGTGCGGGAGCGGCGCTTCGGCGGGAGGAGTCCAGACGAGCCTCGCGACAGCGCCACCACCACCTTGGAAGTATTCCATCTTGAGGGCGTACTTGTGACCCTTCTCCAGAGGAACCTCTGCGTTCTTGGTGGAAGGACCGTGCATGCCCCAGTCTTCGACGAGGAGCTTGTCGTCGAGCCAGACGCGGTATCCGTCGTCGCCGGTGAAGCCGAGCTGGTAGGTCCCGGATTGATCGGGAGTGAGCGATCCCGTCCAACGAATGGAGAAGTCTTCCTTGCCGAGGCCGGGAGCGGGAGCTTCTCCGTTGAAATCGAAATTCACATCGGCGTCGACGCGCGTGACGACGGGAGCGCCCTGGAGTTCGATGCCGCGGAAATACTCTGCCTTAAGACCGGGCTTACCTTCGGGCGTTGAGAGCACAGCTGTGGGCACGGGTTTGCCACCGCGCAAGAAAGCAGTCCCCGGAGCGAAGGTCACGCTCGCGTGCGGAAACTGCTTGCGGATTCCGTCGAGGACGGTGGTGGAACGGGAGGGAATGCCGTTGTAGTTGCCAAGGAGGACGCTGGGAGAGTCGGCGAGCGGTCCGATCACGGCGATCTTCCTTGTTTTCGGATTCAGAGGAAGTGCGCCGTCGTTCTTGAGCAGCACCATCGTTTCGCGCGCGGTCTTGAGCGCAAGCTGGCGATGGGCTTCGGTGTCGTTTTCGCTGAAGGGCGTTTGCGCATACTTGACCGTCTCTGGCGGATCGAACATGCCGAGGAGCATACGGGCGCGCATCAGGCGTTTCACGGCGACGTCGAGTTCACTCTCCTTGAGAAAACCATTCTTCACGGCGGCTACGTAGTGCGAGTAATCGCTGCCGCTGCACTCGAGATCCATGGAATGTTTGATTGCGGCCGCGGCGGCTTCGGGGAGCGTGGCGACGAAATGGTGCCCAGCCTGAATATCCTGCACGGCGCCGCAGTCGGAGACGACGTAGCCCTGAAACTTCCAGGCGTTGCGCAGTTGGTCTTCCAGCAGGAACGTGTTGGCGCAGGCGGGTTCGCCGTCGATGCGGTTGTAGGCGCACATGACCGATCCGGCTTTGGCTTCGGTAACGGTGGCGCGGAACGCGGGAAGATACGTGTCTTCTTCGTCGTGGCGAGAGACGGATACATCGATCTTGTGGCGGCTGGGCTCGGGCCCACTGTGCACGGCGTAATGCTTGGGAGTCGCGATGACGCGATAGTACTTGGGATCGTCGCCTTGCATGCCAGTGACGTAAGCGACGCCCATGCGCGCGGTGAGGAAGGGATCTTCGCCGTAGGTTTCCTGGCCGCGTCCCCAGCGCGGGTCGCGGAAAATGTTGATATTGGGAGCCCAGAAGTCGAGACCGACGCCAGTGAAGTTTCCCTTGCGGATATCTTCGTGGTGCTTGGCGCGGGCTTCGGTTCCGATCGCGATCGCCATTTCATGGATAAGCGGAGAGTCGAAGGTTGCGCCGAGGCCGATGGGTTCCGGGAAGACTGTAGCTGTGCCGGAAGCGACGCCGTGGAGAGCTTCCGTCCACCAGTTGTACGCGGGGACTTTCAAGCGCGGAATAGCGGCGGCCTGATGGACGACCTGAGAGGCTTTTTCTTCGAGCGTCATGCGCGAGACGAGGTCGTCGACACGCTGGTCGACAGGGAGAGTGGGGTTGAGATAGGCAGGGGCTGCGGTCGAGGTTTCTTGGGCCGCAGCGAGGAGAGTCAGGGAAATTGCCGAACAGAATATGACGGCGAGAAGAAAGGAACACCAGGCGCGGTAGATGCAGGGGAACATGACTTCCTCCATGGACAGGAAAGTGTAACCGAAGCGTGAGGCTTGGGAATGGATAAGAGAGAGTATGCTTGGGACCATCGGCGTTGCAGCTGACAGGGATTTGGAATGGGCGGTGGCTACGAGAAACTGGGGAACGTCGCGACGTTTGCGGAAGTCCGCGTCGATCGCAAGTCGGGCGAGGTGCGCGTCGTTCGCGTGGTTTCTGCGCTTGAGTGCGGAGCGATTGTGAATCCCGACAACCTGCGGAATCAGATTGAGGGTTCGAATGTGCAGGGACTGGGTGGAGCACTCTTCGAAGCGATTGAATTCGAGAACGGAAGAATCCTGAACGGCAGGATGTCGGAGTATCGCGTGCCGCGGTTCAGCGATGTTCCGGTGCTGGGGACGGTGCTGCTCGACCGCAAGGATATTCCGTCGGTGGGCGCGGGAGAGGTCCGATGGTCGGTCTGGCACCGGCGATCGCAAATGCCATCTTCGATGCGACCGGCGTGAGACTGCGTGCGCTGCCGCTGGTTCCGGATGGTTTGAATGCAAGTTGATCGAGCTGTGTGCTAGCGGAAACGCCGGATAAACAAGGTGTGGCGCTCCGACCGATAGTATCCCACGACGTAGATGGTTGCCTTCCCTTTGGTGGAATAGATCACCTGGCGAATGCGAAGGACGGGCGCACTCTTGTGTACGCCCAGCAACTGCGCGAGGTTCGCGTCGGCAGCAGTGGCGTCGATCTCCTCATCGGCATACGCGAGTTCCACGCCAAAATCATGCTCGAGCGTGGAGAACAACGAACTCCGGCCCAAGGGTGAAGTGGCGAGAGCGGAATACTCCGCCGCCGGCAAATAGCAAGTCTCCAAGGCGAAGGGATCTTCTTCGGTGAGGCGGAGACGTTCGACCTTCACCAGCGAACTGGCGGAAGGCAGGCCCAGGCGGGCGGCCACTTCCTGCTCGTCCTGCACGATCTTGGCGACGAGCACGCGCGAGCGAGGCACCAGGCCTCGGCTGGACATGTGCTCGGTGTAGCTCATGAGCTTGTTGAAGTGAATCTTGGGAGCCGCAACGAAAGTGCCGGCGCCGCGGCGGCGCTCGACGATGCCCTCACGTTCCAGTCCAGCCAGAGCATGGCGGGCGGTCATGAGGCTGACTTTGTGCGTCCTGGCCAGTTCCCTCTCCGAAGCCACAGCATCGCCCGGGTGCAGTTCGGCGGAGTCGATCCGCTTGCGGATGGAGTTCTGTATCTTCTTGTAGACCGGCGTTCCGTTGCGGTGATTGCCTGACATAGATCGAACTTTCTAGCGTACCTTGCCTAGGAATCCAGCCGCAATGACTAGCGGGATTCCTGCGTACCCGTACCTGCTATATAGCGTACCTGGCATCTTCATGTAAAGCCAAAAGTTTTCTGTTTCTGATGGTTTTTGGCCCAACTATGGGCGGTCTATTGCTATAGAGCATGGTGATTCGTTCAGGACCAAGCTAGCCCCTTCCCGGCTAACTTCACAGTCCCTAGAACGAGCGACTATTGCGGCATTCAATGGCGATTCAGCAGTCGTCGACCGGGGTTTAAGATAGATCGCTCGCGTTTGGAGAAGAGGGCCTGAAGCAGACCGATATAGAGCGGCGATTGGGATCACACGAAAGATTTCCACCCAAGGAAAAAACCATGTTTTTCGTGAGTCGATATGCTATATAGCAGACTCCGATTGCACCAGGACCCTGTTTGGTGAACCCGGCTGGAAGTGCTCTTCCAGGAGGCATTGGAAATGAAAAAGCTTGCGTTTGGAATGTGAGCCAGGAAATCGGTGCAGCGTTCTCCCGTTCTATTTCGGCGCGGGCTTGCCTTGGGCGATTTCAACAACGATGGCGCGGTCGACGTACTGATTTCGTGTAACGACGAGCCGCCAGTGCTGTTGCGAAACAACGTCGGGCTCGAGAATCACTGGCTCGGGGTGAAGTTGGTTGGCAAGAAGGCGAACATCGATGCAGTGGGCGCCGTCTTGAGCTATCAAGCGGGCGATTTAAAGCGCAGCCGGATGAAAGTGGGCGGCGGGAGTTATCTTTCCGCGCACGATCCACGGATGGTGTTGGGGATCGGGAAACGTACGAACGTGGACTGGCTCGAAATCAAATGGCCGCAACCCAGTGGACTGGTGCAAGGCCTAACCGATTTGCCGATCGATCGTTACATTACTGTTCGTGAGGGGCAGGCTAAGTGGGAGTGAATCGCCGACGGCGTGTGCGAAGAGAATCTGGCTGCCCCCCAGGGATTCGAACCCCGATAACCTGCTCCAGAGGCAGGTGTCCTAGCCGTTGAACGAGGGGGCAGTTTCTACGTTTGAGCCGGCTGCTGGCAAGCTCACTTTGATTTTATGGTCGAGGGCGAGGCGGGGTCAACCGAAACCCACGGCCCGGACATACTAGATTTCCGCACGACAACGCCCCATCTCGCTCCTTCTCTTGAAGCGGTAAAATCGGACGGTCGGACTTTCCTCTTAGGAGCAACATGGCCACCACCCTTGATTCCATCAATCCCGCCGTAGATTATGCCGAGATGGTGCGCCGTTCGCTGGAAGCCGAGAAGTGTGCGCTGGTGGTCATCGACATTCAGGAGAAACTGCTGCCGCCGATTTTTCAGAAAGAACAACTCGTGAGGAACGCGCAGCTGCTGATTCGCGCGGCCGGGATTCTGAAGATTCCGGTGCTGATCAGTACGCAGTATGCGAAGGGCTTGGGCGGGACAGTCTCGGAGATTGCTGCCCTGCTGTCTGAGGTCGAGGTGATCGACAAGACGCCATTCTCCTGCTTCGGCAGCGATGCGTTTTGCGCTTCGCTCAAGCGGCTGCCGGGGAATCGAAATACTCTGTTGTTATGCGGAATGGAGAGCCACATCTGCGTGACGCAGACGGCGCTGGCGGCGCTGCGGGAGGGATATCTGGTACACGTGGCGTCGGACGCTGTTAGCTCGCGAGCGGAGTGGAACTGGAAGATTGGCCTGGAGAGGATGCGAGCCGCGGGGGCGGTGATTTCATCGACTGAGATGATGATTTATGAGTTGATGCGGTCGTCTTCGTCGGCGGCGTTCAAGGAGTTGCTACCGCATTTGAAAGGGTGAAGTGCGCCGCGCCAGGCGAGCCTGCGGTAGTGGTCCGGTGTATCATGAAAGGCGGGTGGGGCTGAAATCTTGATCTCCGCGCGCAAACTGATCGCGTTTTTCTGTCTCGTGGCCGTATTGTGGGCAGCGATTACTCCGGCCTCGTCGGGCTTCTCCTGGGCCGTCCTCGTTCCTCTCTTGCTCTGCTTTGGAGCCGTGGCTGTTGTATCGGTTGAACGGCGACCGCAGAGAACCGAGCTTCCTTCGCTATGGCGTCCTTCGGTTGTTGGCTCGCGAGCGCCGCCAACTCCTACCTTGATCTGAACGACTTCCAAGCACAATTGAATCCACGAGACTAGGCCGCAGTGCGCCTGTTCGCGCTTGCTGGCCCAAAGGACCGCCGGGAGGTCAAAGTGTCGACTAAGCATCGGCTGCGCACGTTGCTGTTGTGTCTGCCGCTTCTGCCGGGAGCGTTTTCTGGAATGGCTATGCGCCCTGAAGAAATCGAAGAACTGATGCACAACATGAATCAACCGAAGATCGTCTACACCATTCCCGGGGAGAGCGAGAGTGGTGACGGTACGGTTCCCAGGACAACCGACGAGGAGCCTTAATGGTCAATCTTTCTTCTTTACGCGGACCACCGTGATTTTTGCGAAGCCTTCATCGAAAGCCGGGGGCTTCAGTTTGGCGGCCATGCGGCGCATGACGTCTTCGGGGACGACACGGTCGCGGCGCTGATGGCGCTCGACACAGACTTCCAGCGGCACATCGAAAAAGACCGCATGAACTTCGTAGTTGTAGTCTTTGGCGAGTTTGATCCAGTGCTGGCGCTCCTGGGGAGTGAGGTTCGTGGCGTCGACGTAATTCATGGGACGCTTGGCGATGAGACGCGCTTTCAGCATCGAACGCAGGTTGGAGAAGACGAGATCCTGAAAGCGCTGTTCGCGGACATCGTCGAAGAGCAATGCGCGCACCATGTCGCTCGACAGCGGGACCACGTTGTGACGCTTGAACCAGGAACTCTTGCCGGAGCCGGGGAGTCCGATGGCGAGGACGACGATACCTTTTGGCGGACGCGGCGTGGCCACGGGCACGGCGGCGGGCACCGGGGCCGCAGATTCGGCTTCGGGCTCGACAATCTCGGGTGCGACTCCTTCGATGGGGGCATCGACAGGAGTGTCGGGAACAATGCCTTTCGCGGCGGCAGGAGTGAAGGCTTGGGCGACGGCCTGTTCGCGGCCACGTCCGCCTCGACCGCGTCCGCCACGGCGGCGGCGGGAGCGGCCACGCTGGCCCGCAGCGGCGGGCGCAGATTGCGGACGAGACTGGTCGGCGGACTCGGGGACGGAGGACTCTTCGGCAGCGGCCTGAGCTTCAAACTCGGGTTCGTTGGGAGCGGAGGCTTCTGCCTCATGGCTCGATTCGGGCGCAGGGCTCGGAGCCTGGTCGGCATCGAAATATGCTGGTTGCAGGGGCGGAGCTGGAGGTTGATTTCCCTGCTCCGGAGCTTTCTTCTTGCGGCGCTGTATGCGCTCGCGCATCCATTTACGCATGTTCAGGCTTGTAACACAGATGCGGGGACGGGAGCAATCCGCCTAAGGGCTTGCGCACCAGAGACGATAGGGGAGGGAGGGGAAACGGCGGCAAGGCGCCGACTTTTTTTGCTGCCATTTAGAATGGAGCCTATGCCGAGTCAGATTCCCGCACCAATTGAAAATCAGAAATATATTTCCCTGAAAACATTTCGTAAGAACGGAGTGGGGGTCGCCACTCCGGTGTGGTTTGGGGAGGAAGACGGCAAGCTTTATGTGATGACTCGCAGCGACATGGGGAAGAGCAAGCGAATTCGGAATAACCCGCAGGTGCGCGTGGCGCCGTGCACGATTCGTGGAAAGGTGACAGGGCCGGAGTTCGCAGCGACGGTGCGCATTTTGCCGGTAGAGGAACACGCGCGGGCGCGGACGGCGATCAACCGCAAGTATTGGATGGCGCGGATTCCGTTGATCTGGGCGAGGACGGATACGTATTTTGAGTTGAGTTTTGCGTGAAGCCAGGTTTCAAGGTTACCAGGTTTCGAAGTTTCAAGATCAAAAGACGAATCGCTTTTACCCTGAAACCTTGAAACTTCGAAACCTTGAAACCTGCCTTACTTCACCATTCGCCGGTGGTCAGGTATTCGTGGATGGATTTCGCTGCTCGGCGGCCGGCGCCCATGGCCAGAATCACGGTGGCGCTGCCGGTCACGATGTCGCCTCCGGCGAACACGCCTTTGCGCGTGGTGCGTTGGGTTTCTTCGGTGGCCTGAATGTATCCGCGCTTGTTGGTACCCAAGCCCGGTGTGGTGCTTTGCACGATCGGGTTGGCGCTGGTGCCGATGGCGATGACAGCTACCGAAAGAGGAAGATCGAACTCCGAGCCTTTCATGGGGACGGGGCGGCGGCGGCCGGAAGCGTCGGGTTCTCCCAATTCCATGCGGACGCAACGGGCGGCGATGAGCCATCCTTTGCCGTCGGACAGAAATTCTACTGGCGCGGTCAGCATCTGGAAGTCGATTCCCTCTTGCCGCGCGTGGTGAACTTCTTCGGCGCGGGCGGGCATTTCGGCGTCGCTGCGGCGGTAGATCACGTAGGCCTTGCGCGCGCCGAGGCGCAGGGCCGAACGAATCGCATCAAGCGCCGTGTTGCCGCCGCCGATCACAGCTACGTCTTTCCCCTTCAGATCGAGCATAGGCTCGTCGTAGGTCGGAAACTTGTAGGCCTTCATCAGATTGATGCGCGTCAGGAATTCATTCGCCGAATAGACGCCGTTGAGATGCTCGCCGGGAATGTTCATGAACTGCGGCAGTCCGGCGCCGGTGCCGATGTAGACTGCGTCGTAGCTTTCTTCATTCATGAGCTCGTCGATGGTGACGGTGCGTCCGACGACCACGTCGGTTTCGAACTCGACTCCCATTTCGCGCATGTAGTCGAGCTGCTCGCGGATGATCTGCTTGGGCAGGCGGAATTCCGGGATGCCATAGACGAGCACACCGCCGAGTTCGTGCAGCGCTTCGAACACGCGGACCTTGTGGCCTTTCTGAATGAGATCGCCTGCAACGGTGAGGCCTGAAGGGCCGCTGCCGACGACAGCTACTTTCTTTCCGGTGGGCTGCACGTTTGGGACGACGTGCGTTCCCATACGCTTTTCGTAGTCGGCGACGAATCGTTCGAGATAGCCGATGCCGAGAGGCTTCACTTTCTTCGAGAGCAGGCACTTGCCTTCACAGTGATCCTCCTGCGGGCAGACGCGGCCGGTGATGGCGGGGAGGACGTTGTCTTCGCGAATCTTGGCGGCGGCGCCGAGGAAGTCTCCGATCACTATTAGTTCGACGAACTCTTTCACCTTCACGCCCACCGGGCAGTTGACGGTGCAGGTGGGCTTGGCGCATTCCAGGCAGCGCAGGGCTTCCTGCTGGGCGAGTTCAGGACTGTAGCCAAGATTCACTTCGGTGAAATTGTGGGCACGCTCTTCGGCAGCCTGCTCGGGCATCAGCTGGCGCGGGACCTTGATACGTTCCTTCATGGGCAAGGGATTTTGCGATTTCTTGGCGGTGGGGCTCATCGTTGATCTCCTTGCCGACCTGCTGGGATGGAAGCGCAAGCATGTTCCCCTTCCTGACTGGAGGCTTGCGTCTTGGGGGCTCGCTGAAATTCCGCCAGGGAGCGCTGCTCGGCGTCGCGGTACATCGAGTTGCGCTGGACCAGAACGGCAAAGTCGACGCGGTGCGCGTCAAACTCGGGGCCGTCGACGCAGGCGAACTCGCTCTTGCCGTCGATCAGGACGCGGCAGCCGCCGCACATGCCGGTGCCGTCGATCATGATCGGATTGAGACTCACGACCGTATGGATGTTCTCCTTGCGGGTCATTTCGGCGATGGCCTTCATCATCACGATGGGGCCGACGGCCACGACCAGGTCGATGCGAGTGCCGTTCTGAATCAACTGGCGGAGTTTGTCGGTGACGAAACCTTTGTCGGCGTAACTGCCGTCGTCGGTGGTGATCATGAGGGCATCGCTCACGTCGCGCATTTCCCGTTCGAGGATCACCAGTTCTTTGTTGCGGGCGCCGACGATGGAAAGCACGCGGTTTCCGGCGCGCTTGAGCGCGGCGGCCGTGGGATAGGCCATAGCGGTACCGACTCCGCCGCCTACTACGACGACCGTGCCGTAGTTAGCGATCTCAGAGGGTTTGCCGAGTGGGCCGACTACGTCGAGAATCTGATCGCCGGTGTTCAGGGAATTGAGCAGGTGAGTGGTCTTCCCTGCCGATTGCACGACGATGTTGATGGTGCCGCGTTCGGGATCGGAGTTCTCGATGGTGACCGGTATCCGCTCGCCCTCTTCGTAGATGCGAAGGATGACGAATTGTCCAGGCTTCTGTTTGCGTGCGATGCGAGGGGCGTCGATGACAAAACGTTTGATTCCGGGCGCAAGGAACTGGGCGTGGATGATCTTGAACACAGGCTCTCCGCGGTCGAGAATGGCGAAATTCCCTACCAGATGATTGTGTTCGGAGGAATCGAAGCAGGCTGTGATTGCCGTCACAAAGCCCTGTGCGGAGACTTTCTAGGGAAGAGCTGGACTACGTCTAACGAAATCGCTATGTCCAGTCCTAAGAGTCACTTAGCAGGGCACCGGCATCTGCTATTTGCAGACGCAGAATGAACGATGGTAGTCTTTGCCGCATGTCTTCAGCGGCTCTCTACGGCTTTTACGAGGAGTACTTTAGCGACGCGAAACTGGTTCGACCGCAAGCCGCGTTGCTCCAACTCACGGCTCACCCTCGCGCCTTCCTCAACAAGTATGCCTTGGCGTGCGATGAGATCGTTGGTCAGACCAGCGGAACTCTTCAGGCCTATTTCTACACCACGGGCGGCCTGGCAGACGCCAAGCGTCCCGGTACAGTCTTAAAGACGCATCGCATGCACGACACCGAGACGTTTCACTTCTGCCTGCTGAATCCTCCGCTAGGCAAGCCTGACAACGCCTACACCAGTGTGCAGGTGCATTACGTGGAGATGGTCTCCGCCACCTCGGCCACCGTGTTCAACAACATCGTTTGGAAGCCCTTGACGACCAACGTGCAGATCATGGTCACGGTACAGTTGAGCGGTTGCTCGTTTCTGTGGCGCACGCAAAACGGCGTTCTGGAATGCGCACATTTGCAGCCGACGGGCGGGCTTACCGGCCCACAACTGCAGGCCCAGCTCACGGGACACGGCGCGAATGTGTACGGCAGAGACGATTATGGTGAGGGGCGCGTCGTCACGATTGTTGGCGTAAAGCGAGGATCCGACTGGAGAATATACGCGCAGAAATTTCGCGTAGGGACCAGTGAGATTCTAAGTGTTCACCGGATTCAGCCGCCAAAGTAAGCGCCCGCACCTGTCAACCTCGATTAGCTGAGACCGTCCTGGCTGCCTTCCGGCTTGAAGATCACGCCTTGGCTCGTTCTGCTGTTCATCACCACACGCAAAGGCTGATGGAATTGCAGGTGACGGACGCAGCCCTGCTCATCCACTGCATGCTGCTCGGCGAGCCATTGCCAATCGATGGATCCTTCGCCGGCGTCGGGGTTCACGGTGAAATATCCGACCTGAAAGGCCGTGAGGTTCTGGAAGAAATGGCTGCCTTGCGATGGAGTGACGCGGAAGTCGTGGAAGCCGGCTTCCACGATGGCGCGGGCGCCGGAAATTTCGTCCCATTCGACGGGAATGCCGAGCCAGGGATCGTTTGAGCCCCAGCGACCGACGCCGATCAACAGATAGGGGCGATTCTCCGCGCTCAACGTGGCGTTGAAGTGGGCGACCGCGAGGGCCACTTCCTGACTGCGGCTGCGCTCGAAGCGGTGGGAATCGACGACGACGATATCCGACAGATTCTCAATGCGCCCGTTGCCGAGGACTTTTGTGCTACGACAGATCAATTGGGACGAGTCGACGTCGCCGACAGTGAGATCCTGATGGTCGCGTGCGAGGGTGAGCGGACGAATTTGCAGAAATCCAAACTCGGCGGGCTCTGCGCTGCGGGGCAGGCGGACGGCGAATTCGATTTCGACAGGATTGCCCAGAGCATCTTCTCCAGCGCGCACCAGCAACTCCAGAATCGTGGCTATCGGAAAGATGCCATGCTTGAGCATGGGAGCGAAGGTGACGATGCGCGATCCGGGGCGGCTCAGACCATCGTAGACGGCGTGATTGTCGGCAGAATAAGTTGAGGCCACCGCATCGAGAGTGCCATCCGCTTCCGCGACATCGAGACCGAAGCGGGCTTCGCGAAGGTGATTGGGACCAGCGGCATGAGGAACGCCATCAAGGTCGAGGGCACAGAATTCGGTTTGCGTGTTCGCGAGAATGTCTTCGACGGAGGAAAACTGCAGGAGATTGCGCGGATAGCGCGGACAGAAGCTCAGGCACTTGCCGCCATCGACCACGGTGCGTCCCAGACCCAGAGCAACTGCGGCGATGCCGTCGGAGAAAGTCATGGGCTCGACGGGATAGAAATTGTGCGAACGCACTACTCCGGAGAAGTCGGGATAGAAGCGCGATCCGTGTGCCGTGCCGACGACCTGCTGCAGGATCACCGCCATTTTTTCTTCTTCCAGGCGGTAGGGCGTGGCACGCACGTAGGCTTTGGCGTGCTGGCTGAAGGTGGAGGCGTAGACGAGTTTGATGGCTTCTGCAAGTTCGTCGAGGCGCGTCTGCAGGTCGGCGTGCTGGTTGCCGAGCATGAACGTTTCATACACGCCGGTGAAAGGCTGGTACTGAGAGTCCTCGAGCAGGCTTGAGGAGCGGACCGCCAGCGGATAGTTGGCCTCAGCGAGAAATGCGTTCAGGTTTTCTTGTAGACCGATGGGCAGCGCGGCGTCGAGGAAGCGCTGCTGGATTTCGGTGTCGTCGTCGCAGTGCAGAGCGAAGTCGCCCAGGTTGTTTTCGGCGAGGAACTGGTCAAACAAATCCGTGGCAATGACAACGGCCGGAGGAACGGAAATGCGAACGCCGGGAAACCGGCGGGCGATGCGGCGCGTGCGCAACAGATGGCGGACGAAGGCCAGGCCGCGGGCCTTGCCGCCGAGCGAGCCGGAACCGATTCGGAGAAAACTGGAGTCGGAGGGCTTGAAGGTGTCGGGCTTGAAGTCGCCGATGAGAACTTCGTTTTGTTCGCGGCGGTAGTCGTTGATCGACTCGATCAGATCGCGGCGCAGGTGTTCGGGTCCGTCGAAGTCGGACACCTTGCGCGGGCGGAGTTTCGCAGCCAGCGCAAACTCTGTGCGGGCCATCAGCCAGTGCGAGAAGTGATTGCGCTGCGCGTGGTACATCAGGCTGTCGGTGGGGAGGGTTTGCAGCGTCTCTTCCAGTTCGTTGAGATCTTTCGCGCGTCCCACTTCGCGCTGGTCGGGCATGCGGAAGACGAAGTCGCCGAAGCCGAAGGAGTCAGTGAGGATGCGGCGCAGGTCTTTCAGCAGCGTGGGTGAGCGCTTGCGCAAGAACGAGTAGCCTTCGGCGTGGGCGCGTGGGCGGAACTCGGTGCGACTTGTTTGGAGGACCACAGGCACATCGGGCGTAAGGCTCTTCACCATGCGTGCAAGTTCGAAGCCGGCTTCGGGACTGAGCTTGCCCTCCCACGGGAACTCAACATCGGAGACCAGGCCGAAGATGTAGTCGCGGTACTCCTGCACTAACTGCGAGGCGTCTTCAAAATTCGAACTCAGCAAGATTTTGGGCCGTGCCTGCATGCGTACGAGTTTGTGCGCAACGTTGATCCCTTCCTGAATGACGCGGCGCGATTGCTTGATGAGTTCGGTGTAGATGACCGGCAGAAACGACGAGTAGTAACGGATGTTGTCTTCGACCACCAGCAGCACGGGCACGCCCATGGCGCGCGTGTCATGCAGCACGTTGCGCTTGTCTTCGATGTACTTGACGATGGCGATCAGGATGCGGGCGTTGCCCTGCCAGAGGAAGACGCGGTCGATATCGGTGACCGGGTTGCGCGCGACGAAATTCTTGATCTCGCGATAGTCGTAGCCGAGCACGACCACGGGAACGTCGAGGCCGGCGCGGCCGACTTCGCGAGCGAGTTGCGCGGCGTCCATGTCGCCGACGGCGAGGTTGGTCACGATGAGATTGAATTGTGGATTGGAACTAGCTAGGTCGAGTGCTTCGGCGCAACTGGAAACGTGGGTGATGCCGGGAATCTGCTGCAGGTTCAGTTCGAGCGATTCGTCGATGAGGAGTTCGTTGAGGCGTCCGTCTTCGCGGAGGATGAAGGAATCGTAGAGGCTGGAAACCAGAAGAATATTGTGCACCTTGAAGGGCATCAGGTTCTCGAAGCCTTCGAAGCGCTCTTCGGCGTCGAGGATGGGGGCGGCGATGCGTGGCAGGGACATGGGGGGTGGTTAACAGCTAATCATACTCGTGGCGATAGAGATGATCATGTGGGGACAGCCGCCCCCGGCTGTCCGGTCGAGCGAAGCTCGACAGCCTGCTCGCTCTCAGGGATGCCTTGCGCCAAGCATGTGAGCTCACAGGATGGGTTTCGAAGAACTGTATCGTGGTCAACTCCACACCGGTTTCAGGCCGCCGTGGCGGGGAGTTAAATCGGTTTAACGATGACGCGTAAGTAATTACAAACAGGTCACTTGCGACGCTTTATTTACGTAACACTTTCAGTACTGAACCCTTTCGGCGTCAATCGCTTACATTGGGAATGCACCATTCACGGTGCAGCAGGTAGCCGATCGAGGTCTTGACTTCTTCCGGCTCGCGGGAGGCGCCCATCCCGAGGGCCGAAGAATGCGACATTAAACGTCAAATCCCCACTCAAGCCAAAAACGGGCTTGAGTGGGCACCCGGCCTTCATCCATCCGCAGAAGTGCGTCATATTCGCTTTGTGTTCGTTGTACTGCGTTATTATTGACTAAACACGACTATGGACTATATTATAGATCAATGAAAGATGTTTCAGACGTTTACCTGACACCCGAACAGGTCGCCGTGAAGCTCGACCTAAACGTCGAGACCATCTATCGCTGGCTTCGAACTCGCAAGATACGGGCGAGTCGAATCAGCCAAAAAGCGTGGCGCATTCCTGAGCGCGAACTCGCATCATTCATTCGACGGAGGAATGTTTCCGAGTTGCTGTTCGAGGAATATGCCGAGGAGTACAAACTCGGGCGACTGGAATACGAACCGATCTTCCCCGGTTCTGCCCGGCGCGTTGACTATCGGATCGCGCACTCTAAGTACCCGCTGTGGTTTGAGGTGAAAGAGTTTGACGATGACCCAACCTTGTCCGGCAGCGGTGGTGGAGCGTTCGATCCATACGTCGGAGTCCGAATGAAGGTCGCGAAGGCCGCGGAGAAATTTCGCGATTACGATGATGAGTGCTGTTCCCTCGTGCTCTTCAACGAGCGGATGAATCTCGTGAACATCTGTACGCCGCGCATTGCCCTCGGCGCGATGCTCGGCAGCGTTGGATTTGTTGTCCCCATCGATACAACAACGGGGACGCAGTCCGGGCCAGTCGTAGACAACGTCTTCATGGACGGCGGCAAGATGTTCCACCCCCACATCAAGACGCCGCAGAACAGAACGATCAGCGCGATCATTGCTCTGGAGCGCTTCAATGTAGGGCAGCATGAGCTTCAAATCGAAGTTGAAAGAAAGGAGCGAGCCGAACAACGCAGCCTCCCTCTGGAAGAACACTTGGCGATGCTGGAAGCTAACCGCGAAGGCTACGGACGTCGTGTGTTGAGAACAATTGTCTACGAAAACCCTCATGCGAGGAGGCCGCTCCCGCCTGACATCTTCACCGGGCCGTTTGATGAGCGGTGGGGGCAGGAAGGTGAGGTCATCAAACAGATCTTCATTGGGCAAGAACTTCAAAAACTAATTGAGACGGAACACGAGCTTGGACTTGATCATCCGTTCCTGCGTCATGCTCAAAGGCGAGCGCGAACGCGCCGGACAACCCATGATCAGAGCACACGTCAACGAGATGGGAATCGTAATGAGATTTGACTCTATGGCCGGGTGCCCCACCCTTGTCGCGCTTTCTGCGACAGGGTGGGGACTCTGACTTCTGTCCAAGGGGACCGTAGAAAATCAAAATCCCCGCCCTGTCCCTGCAAAGAACGCAGGGACAAGGGTGGGGCACCCATCTCATCGTTACTTCGACTTTCCTCCATCAACAGCCGCTTCATCGATGCCGCATGCAGTTGCCGGGCTTTGCCCGGCTGGACAGCCGAGGGCGGCTGTCCCCACATGTTCACATCCAGTCCAACAGACTCGAGCTACACCAAGCCCTGATCCAGCATCGCGTTGGCCACTTTTAGGAAGCCGCCGATGTTGGCGCCGTTTACCAGGTTGCCGGGCGTGCCGTATTTCTCGGCCGTTTCGAAGCAATTCTGGTGGATGGCGATCATGATCTTGTGTAGACGGTCGTCCACTTCCGCGCGAGTCCAGCTCAGACGTGCGCTGTTCTGGGCCATTTCGAGGCCGGAGGTGGCTACGCCGCCAGCGTTCGCGGCTTTGGCCGGTCCGTACAGGATCTTGGCATCGAGGAACATTTTGGTGGCGTCGAGCGTGCTGGGCATATTCGCGCCCTCGGCGACCAGCTTGATGCCGTTCTTGATGAGATTCGCCGCGTCTTTTGCGGTGATTTCGTTTTGCGTGGCGCTGGGGAAGGCGCAGTCCGCTTTGATGTTCCAGAGCGGGTTGTGCTCCAGCTTGATGTCCGTGGGCATGAAGATCGCTTTCTTGTAGTGATCGGCATAGTCGCGGATGCGTCCACGCTTCACGTTCTTCAGTTCGATGATGAAGGCCAGCTTCTCGCGGTCGATGCCATCGGGATCGTAGATCACGCCGTTCGAATCGGACACGGTGACGGGCTTGGCGCCGAGATCGAGCAGCTTCTCGACGGTGTATTGGGAGACGTTGCCGCTTCCAGAAACGAGACAGAGCTTGCCGTCGAACGAATCCTTCTTGCTTTTCAGCATTTCGCTGGCGAAGTAGACGCAGCCGTAGCCGGTGGCTTCGGGACGAATGAGCGAGCCGCCCCAGCCCAGGCCTTTGCCGGTCAGGACGCCGGTGAATTCGTTGCGCAGCCGCTTGTATTGGCCAAACAGGAAACCGATTTCGCGTCCGCCTACGCCGATGTCGCCGGCCGGGACGTCGGTGTCGGGTCCAATGTGGCGCTGTAGTTCGGTCATGAAGCTCTGGCAGAAGCGCATGACTTCGTTGTCGCTCTTGCCCTTGGGATCGAAATCCGATCCACCCTTGCCGCCGCCCATGGGCAACGTGGTGAGGGAGTTCTTGAAGACCTGTTCGAACGCCAGGAACTTCAGGATGCCGAGGTTGACCGAAGGATGGAAGCGGAGTCCGCCCTTGTAGGGGCCGATGGCGCTGTTCATCTCGATGCGGAAACCACGGTTGACTTGGATGTTGCCCTGATCATCGAACCACGGCACGCGGAACATCAGGACGCGCTCGGGCTCGACGATTCTTTCGAGCAAACGCGCGGACTGATACTCAGGATGCTTTGCCAGAACTAAACGGAGAGAATCGAATACTTCTGCCACTGCCTGATGAAATTCAGGCTCGGCGGGGTTCTTCGCTTTCACACTGATCATCACGGATTCAATGTAGTCTCCCGGAACCTTAATTCCCGGGGATGTCATCACAGCCATAGCCCTACCTCCGTAGGTACAACGTAGACATAATGCCGTTGTTCATTGTCGGCCTCCACAGGAAAGAAGCAGTGATAATTCTCACGGGCGGGGGTGATTGTAGTCACTTCGGTATAGGCCTATTAGAATCAACATGATACTGGAATGGCAGGAGTAATTCCGCAGGTACCTCGTGCATCCTCCTCCGAGATTCGGAGCGGGTTGCTGGGGGCTATGCAATCATTGATTGCACTGCTATCATTGATGTCATGGCGAGCATTACCATCAGGAATCTGGAAGCGGACACGAAGCGCAAGCTGAAAGTCCGCGCTGCCATGAACGGACGCTCCATGGAGCAGGAAGCGCGCGAGATCCTGAAGAGCGCGCTGGCCCAGGCCGCGAAGAAACATGCCAATCTTGCCGATCGTGTGCGCGCCATCTTTGGTCCGATCGGAGGAGTGGAGATGGAACGTCTTTCACGAGACCCCATACGCGATCCGGATTGGTTCAGTGAAAAGGAGTAGACGCCGAGCCGCCGTCCTCTTCAGGCAATGATCATTCTCGATACCAATGTGGTTTCCGAACTGATGCGCCCGGCACCGGAGGCGCGGGTTCTGCGCTGGTTCAGCAGCCAGGCGGCGGAGGACCTGCACGTCACGGCCGTCACGATGGCGGAGATTCTCTACGGCGTCGAACTCATCTCCGCAGCCAGGCGTCGCGACGTAGTTCGGGCGGGCGCCGAAAAGATGTTCGAGGCCGCGTTCGCGGATCACGTTCTGACTTTTGAGGACAGGGCCGCTCGCGTGTACTCGCAGATTGCGTCATCGCGCCGCCGGCAAGGGAAACCCATGTCGCAAGGCGATGCGCAGATCGCGGCGATCTCGCGAGTCCATGGAGCGACGCTGGCCACGCGCAATCCGTATGTTTTCGAAGGATGCGGGGTAAGGCTGGTGAATCCGTGGGAGGGATGAGTACATGTCTCGCCCCCCCATCTCTCGCGGAGAACGCGTGAGAAAGAGCACCCGACGTTTAGCGACTCGGCGCCGCTTCTCAATTCGATGCGCGCGGAGCATTCGCGGCACGATATCCCTCTGGCAAGTCTTCCCATGTGAATTCTGCATAAAGAACGGGCTGCACGCCTTCCTTCACCGGGGGCAGACTCAACCCGAAGGCAACCCGCATGTACCAATTAGGCGACACATGATTTGCCGGGACGCTGAAAATGAGGTCCCTCCCCGGATCTATAGTTATCAGGGCTGGCGACCTCGAAATCGTAGCCGTAGGGCTTCTTCCCGTAAGTAACGCCTGATATCGGAATTTTGGCAAAGCGGCCAACCAGAGTGTCAGGTAAAAGAACCATATTCTCGTCCGTCGACGAGCCGTTTGCTCGTACGGTTATCGGGATGACCGAATTGTTCACAAGACGAAGCCACAGACCTCGTTTTGGCTCGCCATCTTGAACTGGATCGCGAGGCCCAGAATGATCGAACTTGACGTAGACAATCGGCTTCGTCGGGTCCAAGGCAAGCTTCGGCGCCGTCTGAGCTTGCACGGAATGAATGCCAATCAGAATCAAAAAGACGACGAACAACGTACTATGTGGCATGTAACGCTCCCTGGGCGATCCGGTGGTCAGCATATTCTCGGCAACTGCTCGCCGCTCAGCATGTCGACTACGCGGTTGCCGCCGATGCGGCTTTGCAGGACGACCGTACGACCCGGGCTTTCTTCCACTTTTCCGACGCGGACGGAACCTTGCGACACCTCAACCTTCTTTAGAACGCTCAGCGCCGCATCCGTCTGCGCGGCCGGAACGAACACGGCGAAGCGGCCTTCGTTCGCGACGTAGAGCGGATCGAGGCCGAGGATTTCGCAGGCGCTCTGCACTGTCTCTCCTACCGGAATCAACGATTCTTCCAGCTTGATGCAAATGTTTCGGTCCGAGGCGATCTCGTTCAGCGTCGTCGCCAGGCCGCCGCGGGTCAGGTCGCGGAGGCAGTGGATTTCGATGCCCGCATTCAACAGGGCTTCGACGGCGGGCCAGAGGTTCGCGCAATCGCTTAGGATGGGCGATTCGAATTCCAGGCCCTCGCGCACCGACAAGATCGCAATGCCGTGACGGCCGAGATCGCCGCTCACGATGACGGCGTCGCCGGGCTGGACTGAGGCGGGGCCGATGGTCTTTGTGGTGGAAGGCCCCTCAGGGGCTAAAGCCCGCGTCTCTGTTGGCTCTGGACGGAGGGGCTGAAGCCCCGCCCTTTCAAAACTATTTGCCTGATCGGTTGCGGAGACTTCGGAAAGGCTCAGCCGAGACCGCGCTTTTTCAAAACCATCTGCCAGATCGGTTCTGGACTCAATCACGCCAATTCCTGACGTGTTAATGAAGATGCCGTCGCCCTTTCCTTTGTCGACGACTTTTGTGTCGCCGGTCACCAACTGCACTCCCGCTCTGGCGGCCGCCTCTCGCATGGATGCAACCACGGTGCGCAGCGTTTGCATCTCCAATCCTTCTTCGAGAATGAATCCCGCGCTCAGGTAAAGCGGCCGCGCGCCGCACATGGCAAGGTCGTTGACAGTGCCGTAGATGGCAAGGTCGCCTATATTGCCTCCGGGAAAAATCAGCGGGCGCACGACGAACGAGTCGGTGGTGAAGGCAAGGCGTGATCCGTTCACAGACACAACCGCACCGTCATGCCGCTGCTCGAGAGCGTCATTCGAGAAAGCGGGCATAAAGATCTTCTCGATGAGCTGGTGCGTGAGCCGTCCGCCGCCGCCGTGCGCCAGGACGATGCGATCGTCAGCGACTCGCGGGACTGGACAACTCAGGTTGAATGTTTTGGCGTCTGCCATAGTGATAGTAAGCCGCGCATGCGCCTTCCGACGAAACCATGGGCGCGCCGAGCGGGTATTCCGGTGTGCACTTCACGGCGAACGCGGGACACTCGTGCGGCTTCTTGATGCCCTGCAGAATCAGTCCGCTGATGCACTCGGGCGACTCGCGCGCGGGTTCGGCGGACGAGGGATAACGGCGGTTGGCGTCGTATTTTTGGAAGCGGCCACGAAGCTGAAATCCACTCGCTGGAATTTCGCCCAGCCCGCGCCACTGGCGGTTCACCACCTCGAATACCTCGACAATGCGCGCCTGCGCGGGACGGTTCCCTTCTCGGCGAGTAGCGCGAACGTATTGATTCTCGACTTCGTGGCGGCCTTCTTCCAGTTGGCTGACCGTCATGAGAATGCCTTCCAGAATGTCGAGTGGCTCGAAGCCAGTGACTACGATTGGAACTTTGTAACGCGCGGCAATCGGCACGTATTCTTCATAGCCCATGACAGTGCAGACGTGGCCGGCGGCGAGGAATCCCTGGACGACGCAGTTCTGTGACGAGAGCAGCGCTTCCATTGCGGGAGGAACGAGCACATGGGAGACGAGAAGCGAGAAGTTGTCAACGTGGTCGTGATCGGCTTGCCAAGCGGCCATGGCGTTGGCGGGGGCGGTGGTCTCGAAACCGACGGCAAAGAAAACGACTTGGCGATCAGGATTTGTCTTGGCAAGTTTCAGGGCGTCTAGCGGGGAATAGACGATACGCACGTCAGCGCCTTCGGCCTTGGCATCGAACAGGCTCTTGGAGGAACCGGGCACGCGGAGCATGTCGCCAAACGAGCTGAAGACTACTTCCGGACGTTGCGCGATGGCTACAGCTTTGTCGATCAGATCGATTGGCGTGACGCAGACGGGGCAGCCGGGACCGTGTACGAGGGTGATGTCACGGGGCAGCAAATCTTCGAGACCGCTCTTGACGATGGTGTGAGTCTGCCCGCCGCAGATTTCCATGATGGTCCAGGGGCGCGTCACTTTTTTCCAGACCGCCTGGGCCAGTTGCTCGGCGGCTTTCTGGTCGCGATATTCACTGAGGAATTTCACCGAGTTCCTCCTGGAGACCGCCGAGTTCTTCTAGATACTTGAAGACGCGTTGCGCTTCTTCCTCGTCAATCACACTGATGGCGAAGCCGACGTGGACGAGAACATATTTTCCGACTTCGGCTTCGGGAGTGTAGGCGAGGTTGATCTCTTTGCGAATGCCGCCGAAGTCGACCTTACCCACGCGGAAGGCGATGTCGCCGCCGTCCATGATTTCGACTACGCGGCCTGGAACTGCGAGACACATGATCGGACCTCCCCGTAACCCCAGCGGCTAAAGCCGTCATTCATTTCGCACGACTTACGGCGCGGCTCGAAGCCGCGCCCCTTTCAAAACAGAAGCAGAAGCAGAGTCTCTGCAGCTTCTAAAGTCGCGCCCTTCCCGTTCTTCCTCGCCCGATGCGGCGCTACCGTTGGCTCATCACCGCTTGGCCCAGTGCAATGCCGCCGTCGTTGGGCGGGACTCGCTGGTGCGTGTAGACCTCGAAGCCACGAGACTCAAGGATAGCGGCCGCGCGCTCCGTTAGATACCGATTCTGAAACACGCCGCCGCTGAGCACGATCTGCTTCAGTCCAGCGTGGGCGGCGACCTCCAATATCCACTCGACCAACGCGTTGTGGAATCGCGCGGCGATGAGAGACGCGGTGACTCCCGCGTTCTTGTCCGCCATCACAGCCAAGATCAAAGGGCCCCAGTCTCCACCTGGTAAAGGATACGCTTCTTCCGTGCGCACGCGGCCAATTTCATTTTCGAGGAGCATAGCGGCCTGGCCTTCAAAGCGGTTCTGCTGCGCTAGGCCGGTGAGGCAGGCTACGGCGTCAAAAAGGCGGCCGACGCTGGTCGTCGGGATTACGTTGACGCTCCGCGCCAGCATGGGGCGCACTCTGGAGTCTGTTGCTTCGGGACCGAAGAGTTCGAACATCAGACTTGCCGCGGAACGCCAGCCTTCGCGGACTGCAGCGTCTCCGCCTGGCAAGCCGAATGAACGCAGGTGCGCGATGCGCTCGAAGTGATTTCCTTCTGCGCGCTGATTCTCCACATGAAAGAACTCGCCGCCCCAGATTGCGCCGTCGAGGCCGTAGCCGGTGCCATCCCAGGAGACGCCGAGGTACGCTCCCTGCACGTTGTTCTCGGCGGCGCAGGCGGCGACGTGGGCTTGATGGTGCTGGATGCGGATGACTGGCAGGCCCGACTTCTCGGCCCAGTGAGTTGACGCGTAGTCCGGGTGCAGGTCGCAGGCGACGACTTCCGGCTTGAAGCTGTAGAGGCGGCAGAGGTCGTCAATCGCTTTCTCGAAAGCTCCTCGGGCTTCGAGGGTTTCGAGGTCGCCGATATGCTGGCTGAGGAAGACGTCCTGACCTACGCCGATAGCGACGGTGTTCTTGAGATGGCCGCCGACCGCGAGCACCGGAGGCAGACTCTGGCCAACGTGAATACCCAGCGGAGCGTAACCGCGGGCGCGGCGCAGGATTCCGGCGCGTCCGCGGGTGAGACGAACCACGGAGTCGTCGCAGGCGCGGACGATGGGACGGTTGTGCATCAGGAAATGGTCGGCGATGTCTTTGAGGCGGATGACGGCTTCGTCATTGGCAATCGCAATCGGCTCGTCGCTGCGGTTGCCGCTGGTGGCAATCAGCGGGAACCGGCACTCCTGCATCAGCAGATGATGCAGCGGTGAGTACGGCAGCATAACCCCTAGATATGGCGAACAATGAGCGACGTTCCCAGCAATGTCGGTACCGGGTTTGGGCTGCAACAGAACAATGGGTGCAGCCTGAGATTCGAGAAGCTGCACTTCCGCCAGCGAGATTTCACAATATTTTCTCGCCGTTTCGAGCGACGGCATCATCAGCGCGAAAGGTTTCTCTTCCCGGTGCTTGCGTTCGCGAAGACGGGCCACTGCATCGGGATTGCGGGCATCGACGAGAAGCTGGAAACCTCCAATGCCTTTGAGGGCGACGATTTCGCCTTGCAGCAGGGCTTCGGCCGCATCTTCGATTGTGCCGTCGAGCTTTGGTCCGCACACCGGGCAGGCGTTGGGCTGGGCGTGGAAGCGGCGGTCCGAGGGATTCTCGTATTCTTCGCGACACGCGGGGCATAAGGCGAACTCGCGCATCGTCGTGTTCGGGCGATCGTAGGGGATGTCCACCACGATGGTGTAGCGCGGGCCGCAATTGGTGCAGTTGGTGAAGGGATATTCGAATCGGCGATTCTCGGGATCGAACAGCTCTTCGCGACAGTCGGTGCAGGTGGCGAGGTCGGGCAGAACGTTGACGGATTTGCCGGAGTCGCTGTCGCTGGCGAGGATTTCGAATCGAGTTGATCCCTCGGCCGCAAGCCAAGCGGATTCGCGCTCCGTGATCACTGACGCTTTCGGCCGCTCGTGTTCCAGCTTCTGCTGGAAGTGGTTCAGCTGATCGGACGGGCCTTCGACTTCAACCACAAGACCCGCGGAGGAATTCAGTACCCAGCCGGTGAGGGATAATTCGGTGGCGAGACGATAGACGAAGGGGCGGAAGCCGACTCCTTGCACGGCTCCGCGCAGAGTGATCCGAAGCCGGAGCGTGGCGGGTTGTGCCGCAACCATCATGGCGCGCGGCGACTGCCGCTGTTGTGATTCTAAGACTTCTGCGACGGGGGATTCCACCCGCGAGGTCCACCTACCGCGCGATCGCAGGGCTGCTGTTTGGACCTCTGCCGCAGCGTTCCTCCGAGGGCTCCTTTTGCTCATCCGCGAATGGTGAGCACGGGGCAGTGTGCGTGCGCAATCACGTGGTGCGCGGTGGACCAGGGGAGGTGCGTGGTGCCAACCTCCGCGGAAGTACGAGCACCGAGCACAATCAGGTCTGATTCGCGCTCGGAAGCGATCTTCAGTATCCGCTCCGGCGCCGAGCCAAACTCGAGCACAGTCTCGGGCGCGTACTGCAAACTCGCGTTGATGGGGACCAGATCATGCAGACGACGAACACCGTCTTCCATGGGACCCGGGCGGCTGCCCAGTTGGGTATAGTCCTCGATCACGTGCATGAGCGTGAGACGCGCGCGAAACTCCTCGGCCAGCGATACGGCAGCCTGCGCGACGCGCGCCGAATTCTGGGCGAAGTTGGTGGCGAACACGATCTGCCGCAGATCCAGCTCGACCGGAGCCAGATCTCGTCCTTTGTCCTGGAACGCCGGCAATTTATTCCGGCCCGAAACCTTCGGACCGACCGTTAGAACCGGGCCGGGCGCATGGCGCAGAATGTCTTCTGCCACCGAGCCAAGGAGCAGTTTGCCGAGACCAGTGCGGCCGTGCGTACCGACCACGATGAGGTCAATCTTGTTTTCTTCGATGATGGCGGCGAGGTTCTTCCACACCTGGCCGTGACGAACGTGGTTGCGATGGGGGATTCCTTCGACGCGGGCGGAGACCTGGTCGAGCTTTTCTTTGGCCTCGGTGTGAGCGTCTTCGTAGATGGTGCTCATGCTGACGTAGTCCACACCGCCGGTCATCATCAGCAGGCTGGCGTCAGAAAGGACGTGCGCAGCGTGCAGCGTGCTCCCAAAGTGTCGGCATATCGCCGTGGCGTAGGGCAGGGCCGCGTCGGACGTGGCGGAAAAGTCGGTGGCGAACAGGACATTTGTCAGCGCCATCGCAGGCGTCGCCTGTTCTTGCGTGGGGGCCTTCTTAGCTTCGACTTCGACCTGGATTCTGGCTTCAACGAGTGCCATAAAACACCTCCTGCACCCGTTTTTAGGATCATCCTGAAGTGCGATTTTCGATATGGCGAGTATCACCCGCTTCTGTGATTTGGGTCACAGCGAGGGCAGAACGGCGTATTGTCGGTCAACCCCATGCAGCGTCGGCATCTTGCCGCGATGGCGGCGCTACTGGGCGAAGCCGTCGGCCTGCGTTACCGCACCGATGGCTACGGTGTGGTCGATGTACACTCTGCCAGCGGCGAGGGCCTTGCGGTCGAGTTCGAGCATGGCCGGATTCTTAACCTTCTTTTCCAGTACTCGTATGGCGGTCGCAGGCGACAGGCATTCGGTCTCTTCGAGCAGAGCGCCCATCATGACGACGTTGGCCACTTTGGCGGAGCCCAGCTTGTCGGCGATCTCCGACGCCGGAATGCAGACGACTTGCGCCTGCGGGATGGTGAGGTCTTCGGGGAGCTGCTCGCGTCCGTAGATGATGGTGCCGCCAGGGGCAACCTCAGCGGCGAACTTGCGCAGCGAAATCTCATTGAACGCGATCAGTACCTGCGGGCGCGACACCAGCGGCGCCCCGATGCGGTCTTTCGACAGGCACACATGGCAATGAGCGCTGCCGGAACGCATCTCGGGGCCATACGAAGGCAGCCAGCTGACTTCGAGGCCTTCCCGCATGCCCATCTCGGCCAGAAGTTGCCCCAGGAGCAGCACTCCCTGTCCGCCGAAACCGGCGATCTTGATGCCGAGTTCGCGGAAGTGGTGGTGGTGGAGTGGTAATTCCGCATCGCCGGCCGTCTTCTTCTCGCCTTCGATCAATTCGGCCACGGTTTTGTGCGGGGGGATATTGTTGTTGGGGATTTCCACCTTGCGATCACGAAACACATTCAGCGGGAAGTTCGGGATCATCTTTTCGGTGATCCACTTCCGCGCCTCGACGGGATCCTTGCCCCAGATGGTGGGGCAGGGGGAAAGGATCTCGACAAAGGTGAAGCCGGCGCCGTCGCGCTGCAACTCGAGCGCTTTGCGAACGGCCCGCCGCGCTTTCATGATGTTCTTGTTGTCGGACAGTGCCACACGCTCGATGTAGACCGGGGCTTCGAGCGAGGACAACATCTCGGCCATGTGCAGGGGGAAGCCCTCGTTTACGGGGCGGCGTCCCCAAGGCGAGGTCGTACTCTTTTGGCCAACCAAGGTGGTGGGCGCCATCTGCCCGCCGGTCATGCCGTAGATGGCATTGTTGACGAAGAAGACGCTGATCTTCTCGCCGCGATTGGCGGCGTGCACGATTTCAGCGGTGCCAATCGCCGCCAGGTCGCCGTCTCCCTGATAGGCGAGCACGATCTTGTCGGGACAGGCGCGCTTCAAACCGGTAGCAGCCGCGGGAGCACGGCCATGCGCGACCTGCACGTTGCCCACGTCAAAATAGTAGTAGGCGAAGACCGAGCAACCGACGGGGCTGACGAGGATCGTCTGATCCTGAACTCCCAGGTCTTCCAGGGCCTCGGCGATCAACTTGTGAGCGACGCCGTGGCCGCATCCGGGACAGTAGTGCGTCTGGTGCTTGAGATCGCCTTTCCGTTCGTACTCCGGATAGAAGAGTGGCGATTTGGAGTGGACGATTTCGTACGTTCCGGTGCTGACCTTCGGTTCCTCGATGGTTTCCACGATCTTGCTTACTTCGTGCTCCGCCATGACGGATTCCCCTATTCAGCCGCGCTCACACTGCGGCCGGCATTTGCTCTTCGATCTTGGCCAACAGCTCTTCGACCGCGGGCACGTTGCCGCCAACGCGGCCATAGAACTCGACGGGCCTCTTGCCATCGAGCGCGAGGCGAACGTCTTCCACCATCTGGCCGTTGCTCAGTTCCACGACCAGCACCTTCTCGGCGCGGAGCGCAGTCGTAGCCAGTTCTTTCGACGGGAATGGCCACAGAGTGATGGGCCGGAACAGTCCGACCTTGATTCCCTGCTTTCGCGCTTCATCGACAGCCGAGCGCAGAACGCGCGAGACGATGCCGTAGCCGATGACGATGAGATCGGCGTCCTCGGTGCGGTACTCTTCCCAGCGAACCTCCGCCTGCTGGGCCCGGATGTATTTTGCTTCCATGCGGCGCTGATGTTCTTCCAAGTCGTCAGGCTCAAGGAAGATGGAGCTAACCATGTTCTTGCGCGTCTCCGCCGTGCCCTTCACCGCCCAGGGCTTATCGGGAGCGAGAATTTCGCGGTATTCCAGGTCCAGTGGTTCCATCATCTGGCCTACGAACCCGTCGGTGAGCACGATTGCGGGATTGCGGTATTTGTCGGCCAGATCGAAGGCAAGGATGGTCAGGTCCGCCATTTCCTGTACCGAAGCGGGAGCGAGGACCAGGTTGCGATAGTTGCCGTGGCCGCCACCCTTGACCATGGCGAAGTAGTCGCTCTGCTCGGGCGCGATGTTGCCCAAGCCCGGACCGCCGCGCATGACGTCGACAATGACACAGGGCAGTTCGGCCCCGGCCAGGTATGAGATGCCTTCCTGCATCAGGCTGAGGCCCGGGCCCGAGGAGGCGGTCATGACGCGCACGCCAGCCGAAGCGGCGCCGTACACCATGTTGATGGAGGCAGTTTCGCTCTCGGCCTGGACGAATGTGCCGCCGACTTCGGGAAGATAAAGAGCTGCTGCTTCTGCGACCTCGCTGGCAGGGGTAATGGGATATCCGTAGTAGGCGCGGCAGCCAGCCAGCACTGCGCCCTTGATGACCGCAACGTTTCCTTTACAAAGTTGGCGCATGTTCGCCTCCGGACTGGACTTGCGACGCAACCGCCTTGGGGGGCGAGGCCAGCCGGTAGACGATGATGGCCCCGGGCTCCGGACAGCAATAGAAGCAAATGCCGCATCCGGTGCAATCGTGGCCGGTATAGCGCGCCGGATGGACCCCGTAGGAACTCAGTTCAGGGGCAAGTTCCAGGCACTTCGGCGGGCAGGATTCGACGCAGAGCCCGCATCCTTTGCATTCCTCGATGTCAATCTTGATATTTCCGCGCGCTTGGCCGGACATCGATCCTCACCTCGCTCCCTCACCTGGGCACGGCGGTCTGTGCCACTTGAGGATGCTGCAACCACTTTGTTTCTTCGCAGTAACGGTAAAGTTCTTCGCGGAACTGGGGATGCGCAATCTCGATCAAGGACTTGGCCCGCTCGCGAATCGACTTGCCGTGCAGAAACGCAACCCCGTATTCGGTCACGACATAACGGACGAGACCGCGCGAAGTAACCACTCCCGCCCCAGGATCGAGCATAGGCACGATCCGCGAAATCGCTCCCTGCTTCGCGGTCGAAGAAATCGCGATGATGGGCTTGCCACCCTTCGAGCGCGAGGCTCCACGCAGGAAATCCACCTGGCCGCCGATGCCGCTGTAAAACTGGTTACCGATCGAATCGGAACACACTTGTCCGGTCAGATCGATCTGCAGTGCCGAGTTGATCGCGACCATCTTGTCATTGCGCGCAATGAGTCCTGGATCGTTGGTGTAGGACGTGGGATGAAACTCGAAAATGGGATTGTTGTCGACGAACTCGAACAAATGCTTGGTACCCAGAGCAAATCCCAGAATGATCTTGCGCGGCTTAAAATTCTTCCGGGCCCCGGTCAGCACACCGGCTTCGATCAGCGGGATCACGCCGTCTGACACCAGTTCGCTGTGGACGCCAAGATCCTTGCGGTCCATCAGCATGGGCAGGACTGCGTCCGGGATTCCACCGATTCCCGTCTGCAGAACCGCGCCATCTTCGATCAGGCCGGCGACGTTACGCGCGATGGCGATCTGCAGGTCGGTCACGATGGGCTTCTTCAGGGCGCACAAGGGCCGCGACGATTCGACAAAGGCATCGATATCGTTGACATGGATGAAGCTGTCACCATAAGTGCGCGGCATGTTGTCGTTGATCTGCGCCACGACGTGTTTTGCGCATTTCGCGGCGGTAAGGGTGGTATCCACACCCACGCCAAAACTACAGAAGCCGTGGGAATCGGGAGGAGAGACCTCGATCAGGGCGACGTCAATGGGCATCGCCCCGCTCTCAAACAGCCCTTCAATCTCGCTCAGATAAATCGGCGTATAGTCGGCGCGGCCGTCGTTGATCGCGTCGCGCACGTTGGCGCCAATAAAAACTGCGTTATGGCGGAAATGCCCTGCCATTTCAGGCGCAACGTAGGGCGCGCACCCCATCGTCATCATGTGCACGATTTCCACGTCGTACACTTCGGGCGCACGCCGGATCAGCGCTTCGACCAGGGTCTCCGGCTCAGCGCAGCCGGGCTGGATGTAGACGCGCATTCCCGACTGCACACACTGCAACGCGTCGTCCGCTTTTTTCAGGCGCTTCTTGTATTCCATTTCCCACGACATCGACATCGTTTCTGCTCCCCTAGCTCGCTCGCAGCGCGCCTTCTTCACGCGCCGCACGGGCAACCTCTTCTTCGTAGCCCACAGCGGCATAATATATTGCGCGGTCAAAAAACATCTCAAGCATTTGCAGGAGTTCCAGTTCGCCCATGATTTCCACCGCGCGATCCATCACGGCTTCGCTCTTGAGGAACTCCCAAAGATTCTCTTTCGTAAGCACGATCGCCTGCACGACCTCGCTGAGCGGCACTTTCTGGTGAGCACGGCGAGTTCCGATTTCGCGGTAGCGGTGCTCGATATCCAGTTCGTTCTTGCCCAGCAGCCACTCGCCCAGATGGCGGTAGATTTCGTAGACACGCTCTCTCAACTCGACGGCAGAAATATCGCGAAAGTGCGTGACCTGAAGACTGGACTGCACTTTCTCCTCGAGTCCCGCAGCGAGCGCATCGGCGTGCGATTCAATCAGACGCACCAGCCTGTAGGAGAACATCATACGCACCCCCTCGCCCTTTTCACGGGCCCTGTGTCACACCCCAAGTTTCACGACTGCGTCCTGATTACTCCAGCCCTCGACCGGTACCTTACCGGTTTCGACACAAGGTTCCAGAGTCTGCGGGACGGTGATGGCGCGCGAGATCATGCACACCGCCTTCGTCTTGCGGAGTAGCGCGAGGCCGGCTTCGCGTTGCTCTTCGGATTGCACCGTCAACCTGGGACGGATCAGGATTTCTGTGAAGTTGCATCCCGTGTTTCGGTTACGGTGCACACTGCCCTCGATCTCGACTTCCAGGTCGGTGTATTCGAACTTGGCGCTGCGAGCGACCTCATGGAAGGTCGTGGTGAAGCAGCCGGCGAGCGCGCAAAGCAGCAGTTGCTCCGGAGTCCAGCGACCCTGTAAGCCGCCCAACTCTGCCGCTTCGGAAAAGTGGATCGTGTTTGGGGAGGACTCGCACTTGGCCAGTCCGGTGCGGCCTGAGGTCCACAAGGCCGAAACGCGATAGGTATATTCTGCAGCCATATTCGACTCCTGGCGCTCCCCGAGGGCGCCCTGCCCACACTTTCAAGAGGTAAGGGCGAAGATCACCGTGATGGTGGTCTCCACCTCGACCGGTTGCCCGTTCAGAAGGTACGGTTTGTAACGCCATTGTTTGACGGCCGCCAGCGCCGACGGCACCAGCATCGGGTGGCCGCTGACCAATTGCAGGTTCTGGATATCGCCATTCGTGCTGATGATTGCGCTGAGCACAACGTCACCCTGAATTCGCGCCGCCCTCGCCAGGGCTGGGTAGGTCGGTTCCACCCGATGAATCAACAGTCCTCTGGTAACGCCCTGAGAAATGCGGACTCTTTGTGGGACTACGGGGACGAACTTCGGTACTGCAGCGAGGTTCGCGGAGTTGACGATGCCGCCAATCACGCCTCCCAGTTGCCCGCCCGGAATGCCCCCGGGGACGCCTCCGACTACACCACCAGTGGCGGCCATCGGCGGCGGCGCCTCTTCTTCCTTAATCATCTGAACCTTCTGTGGAATTCTCGAAGGCGTGCGCAACTGCCCGGTGTTGAGCAGGTCCGTCTGGATCTCGTGGATCACCCGTTGCACCTGCGCAGCCGCCGGCGGGGGAGGCGGAGGCGGTGGTGGTGGCGCGGTGAGAAACGTCAGCAATTGTGCCTTGGGCAGTTCCTCGGTGAAGGCCAGAGGCAGAACCAGCAGAACTCCGAGGGCCAAGCAGTTCAAAATGAACGATGTAGTCGTGGCAAAGAACTTGCGCTTCCGCTGCACGCCAAACTCCAGCAGGCTGTCAGAGAACATGACCCGCTGCGGGACCGGCGGCCCCATCACTAGTTCCTTGCGCGGTAACACGGCCGCCTTCCCACGGCCTGTCTGCCCAACTTCCTTTACTTCGGGTTCGTGGATTTCAATAGTGCTCATCGGAGCCCTCCCTGATTCACCCCGCCAAGACTGCCCAGCGGGCCAGGGGATGTGGCCTTCGCGGTCACATCTCCGCTTTCTCCAAAGACATCTTCGTCGAAGCTATCGGCAGGGCAAATGGCCCTCATCACGGTTCTTCGTGATCGAAATCACGGTTTTGTGATTCCGGGCAAACCGAAGTAACAACAACAGATGGAAGGTGCGGAGAGTCGGTCAGCTTGGTTTCCATCAAGTGGTGAGACCCGCGAAGAAGAAGCAAAGGGTGGAAAGGGACGGGAAACAGGCGTCGGACGTCAGATCTCAGACCTCAGACCCTGCCCTCCAGCGGCTTGCTGGTCGGCGGGAATCTCAGCCGCGCCAGTGAACGACCCGCTGCGCTAGTTGAGCGGCGTAGAGACCCGTAACAAGCCCTGTAAAGACATCCATCGTATAGTGCGCACGCAGCACGAGCACGGTCGCGACTTCAAACAGGACGACGCCTACCGCCGCGGAGGTTAACCAGACCCTGCCCGCTCGCGCCAGTTCGGTGGCAGCCAGGACGGCGATCGCGGTGTGCCCCGAGAAAAAGTAATCGTTGGCCACGCCATAGGTTACGAGCAACGAGGGAAACCCGGGGTAGTGCCAAATCGACCCGGGCGGAGACGGAAGCGCGACGCATGTCTGCATGATCTGGCGCAGTCCCAGCACAATGACCAAGCCGACGAATGGCCGCGCGTCTCCTCGGAAGATCCACATCGACAAAAGGAATATTCCCAGCAGGTCAATGATGCCCGAGCTGACAACTAGCATGAAGTTAGCCGCGGTCGCGTGATGGTGCAGGTAAAGATTCGCCGAAGCGGTGGCAGTGTGGATGCTGTCTCCGATGCCGGAAGTGGGCACGCCGCGAGCACCAATGAGGGATTGCGTCCAGAACCAGAACGCTAGAGCGGCCGCGGTCAGAACCAGCCGGATGGCGAAAGACCGCATGGACAAAGATGTCGCGCCGCTCGCCGGGGTCATGAGTGTGCGGATTATACGCCGACGAACGATCGGACAATCAAAGGAAGACTTACGACGAGAGGAACGTCGTCACGGAAAAAACAAGAATGGAGCGGGAGACCGGGATCGAACCGGCGACATCCAGCTTGGGAAGCTGGCGTTCTACCGCTGAACTACTCCCGCTCAGTGCATTCACGACAATAATAACTCATTCACTGATCGGCTCGGCAAGCTTTGTGCCGCACGATTCTTCTCTTCCCTTCTCTTCTCCTCCGCATCGCGGCGAACAAGCATCGAGCTTCGCTCGACGGACAGCCGAAGGCGGCTTTCTCCACATACTGACAAATCCGTTACATATTTACTCATAGATTGTGGCAGAGTGCCCGTTGGGCCGCTCAGAGAAGGCCAACTCGGCGAGGAAGGCCGCGCTCGGCAGGCCCGGACCCGCACCGAGAGCAGGCTGCATTACCGGCCACGAAGCTGGCGGAATGGAAATCGGAGTTCGAGCCGCTGGCCGAGAAGATAGCGACGGCCCTGCCCTCCTCGCGCCCGATTGATGTGCATGGTGAATTTGCGCGTCCTTGGTCACTGGCATTGGCGGTGCGGGTGACTGGGGCTGATCCTGCGGAGGGTCAGCGTCTCGCCTCGCTCGCAGCGAAGGTGACCGCCTCAACCGCGGCCCCGGAGGACTCGGCTCTGAAGTTGGCCGCCGAGTCGGCGGGAAAGGAGCTTGACCAAGCTCTCACGAACGCGCGCCAGCCGATGGCAGGTCCTGCATTCGTAGCGCGCTATCGCAAACCCTGCCTTGCTTCCTGGCGAATGCGTGGTTGGTATTGTTGAATCATCCCCGGGAGATGGAGCGGTTGCGCGAATCCAGACCTGTTGCCGCGTGCGGTGTAAGAGTTGCTGCGGGTTGCCGGATTGGCCCAGGTCCTTCATCGGCAGGCAGTGGCGGACGTGAAGCTCGGGGAGCTAGGGATCGAGTGCGGTCAGCGTGTCAATCTGATGGTGGCCGTCGCGAACCATGATCCTGAGGAGTTTCCGCAACCAAACCGGCTTGACCTGTCACGGCGAAACTCAGGCCACTTCGCGATGGGCGCGGGGGAACATTCGTGCGCCGCGGCGTCGCTGATTCGAATGGCGACCGCGGTCGCAACCCGCACTTTCGTGGACAAGTTCACGCCGGCGGAGTCGCCCGATCCAATATCGGCCGATCCGGTGCAGTGGCACGGTGGATCAGGGTTTCGGTGGCCATCTCCGGTCTATGCCAGGATGCGAGCCCAGTGACTCTGGAGCGAATCTCCCGGGTAGTTCTCTGTGATTATCCTGTCGAGTCTGTCGCACTTTCAGGAACGTCATAGCTTTTCGTTGACACCAGGCCAATTCGTGGTACGTTGGAGCGCTTCCCCTCCGACCCACAATTCGCGCAGGCCCAGGCCGGTAGGCCCATGGCCTTGCGTCTAGCATTCCAGGAGGCTTTCCATGGGGAACTTCTTCACCGATGTGATCTCGCAGGATCCTCGCTTTAACTCCACTGCTCGCGTCTCCGATCCCTTGCTGCTCGAACCCGTGACCCGGCAACTGGTGCAGCAGATTGTCGACGCGGCCCAGAAGATGGGGATCGACGTCATGATCTTTGAAACCTATCGCAGCCAGGCCCGTCAACAAGAACTTTTCAACAATGGAGCGACCAAGCTGCGAACCGTGGGCCTCCACCAGTACGGCCTTGCCTGCGACATCGTGCGCGTGGTCGGCGGCGAACCGTCGTGGAAGGGCGACTTCTCCTTCCTGGGTGAGCTCGCCCACAGCAGCGGCCTCATCTGGGGCGGCGACTGGGGCAATCCCAACATCAAGCACAGCTTTGTGGATAGCGTGCATGTTCAGCGCTGCACGGTGGCTCGGCAGGCTGCGCTGTTCGCCGGCACCTTCTATCCCGACGATAACTACAATCCCTACACCGACGACCAGCACGTCCTGTTTGCGTCGGCGAAGCTGTCTTTGAAGGGCAAAGGGGCAGGATCAAAACCCGGAAAAGCACGCCCCAAGAACAACGCTGCCTAACAAACACTGCAGATATGTTCCGAGGGCCGATGTTCCGTGATAGTCGCCGTGCAAGGCCGCCCGGCCCTGCACGGCGGCGTCCAAGTGGATTACTATGTTCGCTGCGATTGATCGACTCTCGCAGGCTCGAAGGACATTCGACTCATGCCCCGAAACGGACGCACCGCCAGACCTGCAACCTCCCGCCGTTCTTTTCTTCAATCCACTCTAGCCACGAGCGCGGCCGCAGCTCTCTGTCCTGCGCTCGGTGCAGCTCGCGCCAGCGCTTCGACATCGCGCACCCCCGGAGGAAAGGTGCTGGGAGCGGTCGCTCCCGATGTCAGGCCGTTCGAACTGGATGAGATCACGATTGCCGAACTGCAAGATGGCATGAAATCCGGCAAGTTCACGGCGCGATCCCTGGTCGAGAAATACACGGCGCGTATTGATGAGATCGACAAGAGCGGCCCGACGGTGAATGCGATCATTGAACTCAATCCGGATGCTGATTCCATCGCCGACGCACTGGATCAGGAGCGCAAAACCAAAGGCGCTCGTGGACCGCTGCACGGCATCCCAGTGCTGATCAAAGACAACATCGACACTGCGGACCGCATGATGACCACTGCCGGATCTCTAGCGCTGGTCGGCTCGAAGCCGCCGAAAGATTCTTTCGTGGCGCAGAAGCTGCGCGCGGCGGGCGCGGTGATCCTCGGCAAGACCAATCTCAGCGAGTGGGCGAACATTCGCTCCAGCCATTCGACGAGCGGATGGAGTGGTCGCGGCGGCTTAACGAAGAATCCCTACGCGCTCGACCGCAATCCGTGTGGATCGAGTTCAGGCACGGGGGCTGGCATTTCGGCGAATCTTGCGGCCGCCGGCATCGGCACCGAAACCGACGGGTCGATCGTCTGTCCGTCATCTTCGAACGGACTGGCTGGGATCAAGCCGACGGTAGGTTTGGTGAGCCGCCGCGGCATCATTCCGATCTCGCACAGCCAGGACGGAGCCGGCCCGATGTGTCGCACCGTAGGCGATGCGGCCATTCTTCTGGGGGCGTTGACCGGGGTTGATCCCGACGACGTGGCTACCGCTGGAAGTGCAGGCAAGTCGCAGACCGATTACGCGCAGTACTGCGATCCGAATGGACTGAAGGGTGCGCGCATTGGCGTGGCCCGCAAGTATTTCGGCTTCAGCGATGCCGTGGATGCGCTGATGGAACAGGCGCTGGATGTTATGAAGAAACAGGGAGCGACGCTGGCCGATCCGGCTGATATTGAGACGCTGGGAAAGTTCGACGAGAGCGAATTGCTGGTCTTCATGTATGAACTGAAGGCCGACCTCAACGCTTATCTTGCTCGCCTCGGACCAGGCGCTCCGGCGCACACGTTAAAAGACATCATTGACTTCAACGAGCACAACCGGCAGAAGGAGATGCCGTACTTTGGGCAGGACTTATTCATAAAGGCGGAAGCTAAAGGACCACTAACCGAGAAAGAATACGTGGATGCGCTGGCGAAAAACCACCAATTAGCGCGCACCGAAGGCATTGACGCGCTGATGGATAAGCACCACCTGGACGCCATTGTCGCTCCCACGGGCGGTCCGGCGTGGCTCACAGATCTGGTCAACGGTGACCACGTGGCCGGGGGCAGTTCGAACGCGGCGGCGGTCGCGGGTTATCCCAATATTAATGTGACCGCGGGTTATCTTTCCGGCCTGCCGGTGGGGATTTCCTTCTTTGGCCGGGCCTGGAGCGAGTCTACCCTGATCAAGTTTGCGTATTCATTTGAGCAGGCCGCCAAAGCGCGGCAGGCACCGCGTTTCTTGTCTAGCATCGGTCTGGGCTAAGATGGAGTCAGCCTGAGAATCAGCGGAGGTGATGTGTGACTCAACCGAGTTCTTGCGGATCCGCGTTTCTGGTGCTGGCCAAGTTCGCCGCCAGTTCGTGCCTGGCAGCTGCGTTCCTCGCCGGGGGTTGCTTCGGGCAGGGGCTGACCTATCCTTCCATTCAGGAGGTCCGCGTCAGCAGTCTGCCGTCGCTGATGGCTCGGTCCCACGATCCGTCGGATGTTCTGCTGACGTCTCTCGACACGATCCTCCACGACAAAAGCGTATGCTGCGCGAAAGACTCGGCGCTGGAGGACAGTGCGCAAAAGGCCGACCCCTCGTCTTTGAAGGATATTGCTGCGAAGATGCAAGGCAGACACCTGCTGAGCGACGGGCGCCCGATTGTGATCACGGCGGAATACTTCGAGCCAGCGGCGATCAACTCCGGGAACCTCATTGCCACGCTGGGAGAGAAGCATGCTCTGCTGTTCCAATGGAACTCCCAGTTGTATGTCTGTTACGGAGTGACCTATCGGAAGGACTATGATCCCGACACTGGTACGGAACTGGATACCATCCAAAAGTTCCTGCTGCTGGATACGCGATACTCAGACTCGCGGCGGGCAACGGTCTTCAATCGCGAGACCGACGACTGGGGCAAGGTGCAAGGCATGCTCCGGGTGACGGCTGCGCAGCAGTAGGCTCCGGGCTCGAAGTTCTAATCTTTCTCCTGTTCTAATCTTTTCCTGCTTTTTAGTCCTTCATGTTAGCCTTGACTTATGAGGGGGTAATACATGACCAACCTGAATAAGGTAGTCTCTTCCCTGCAGAACGAGTACTCCCGTCTCGAAAGAGAGATGGGAAGAGTGGGGAAGGCGCTGGATGCTCTCGGCCATGCTGGCGGGAAGAAGCTCAAGAAGACAGGACGTACCTTGAGCAAAGAAGCCCGCAAGCGGATCGCCGATGCGCAACGACTACGCTGGGCAAAAGTGCGGAAAGCAGCTGCCAAGCTAGTCAAGGCATAAGTAGAAGTAATCTCGCAAGCGCCGCAGTCGGCCTCGTTCGTAACTTCTCTCAAGATGCGCGAACGGGGCCTAAGCGGGGCTAGGTAGAGTCCTAAACGTCACGCCGAAGAGTCCGCCTGCAGCCGAATTACGCCAGATTCCACCGCTGAAGCGTTTACTAGGCACGCCGCTGCGCCAGATTTGGGTCCACTACTAGGTCGTCTAGGTCCAGCGGAACCACTTCAGGGCCAGCACGAACGATATCCCACCCCAGAGAATCAAGACTAGCAAGCGCGACCACTGATGCAGTAGCGGTGTGCCTTCCAGAATGCTGGCGCGCAGTGCGTCGTTGAGCGCGGTCAGAGGCAACACCTTGATCAGCGGATGGATTACCGCCGGGAACCTTTCGTACGAGAAGAACACTCCCGAGAAAATCCACATGGGCATCATTACCAGGTTGATGAGCCCGCTGATGCTCTCGATCTTCTGGGCGCGACTCGCGGTCAGCAGGCCGACGCCGCCGAAGGTGAGCGATCCCAGGCCACCGAGTAAAGCTATCGAGAAGACGGACCCCAGCACACGCATGTGGAAGAAGATGACGCCAAAGACCAGAAGCAGGCCAATCTCGATGACCATGAGCAAGAGGCGGCTGGTCATGATTGCGAGCAGGAAATCTCCACGGCGCATGGGCGTGCCCACGAAACGCTTGAGCAACTTACGCTGGCGCATATCGACCAGCGCGAAACCGATGCCCCACATGCCGGAATTCATCAAGTTCATACCGAGCAGGCCGGGAATCAGGAAATCGATGTAACGCGAGCCCGGCTCTGAGGAGGTAACCACGGCTGTCGGCACCGCATCTTTGCGGCCCGCCGCCGCCTGCAGCGCATCGTTCACCTCGGCTTTGGCCAATACGCTCTCGGGTCTCGCCGGATCGTAGCGATATTCCAATCCTCCCTTGTCGTCCGGTTCGACGACGACATCGAATTTGCCCAGGCGAAATCCCTTGCGCGCGTCCTCTGCATTTAACACCTGAATCTTGAATAGGTCATGTTGCGACGAATGCGCGAGAAGCGCTTGCGCATCCTGCGAGCCGGTTCCTTGCACGATCGCGACCGAGACGGCGTCTGCCGGTTTGTTGCGGAAAGCGATGCCCAGACCGAGTGCGAGGAGCAGCGGGAACACGAACACCCAGAAGACAACTTCCGGCTCGCGTTTGAGTTCGAGCAAGCGCGCCATCAGAAGATGGCTGTAGCCGGACCAGCGACCGTTGCGGCGCGGAGAACCGTGCGGAGTCTTGACCGATGTGACCGGGCTTTCCTGTGCGACGCTCATAGAGGAGTTACCGCGCCTCGGGCTTCCACTTATTCAAGAACTCCAGCAATACTTCTGGCGTCAGGCCGCGCGCATCTTCGAACTCGCCGTTCTTTTGGCTGACCACGAGTTTGCCGTCGCTCTCGGCCACCGCAAGAGCGGGAATGCCTTTGTTCAGTGGGACTTCGTATTTCTGTACCAGGTCTGCGTTCTTGTGTTCATCAGGACCAAGGTCGACGTGTACGACTTCGTAGTTGGCGACGAGAACCGGGGACAGATCAGGACGCTGGAAGGCGAGGTCGAGCACATGACAGTCGAAACACCAGTTGGCGCCGAAAACCAGTAGCAGGCGTTTGTGCGCTTGAGCTGCTTTCTCTTCGCCCTCTTGGATCTCGGCGTGAGCGTCCGCGTTCACCGGATAAATGTCCTTTTTCATGTCCGAAGGCTGCTTCAGGCGAGGAGCGTCGGTTCTCTCCACCCCCGCCAGCCGCCACTGCTCGCCTTGCTTCAACCAGAACTGATCGTCGGTCACATTGACGGTTTGTCCGTTGGGCAGACCGGACTGCACTTCCGCGCGGAAGATGATGCCTGCTCGGTCGGAGTGAGTGATGAGGCGGACGATCTCCACTTTCATACTGCGAGCTTTCAGCCCGAGCCAGAAACTGGTGTCGGCGTCCGCACCGTGCGTAACCGCATTCACCCTGACTTCCGCAGCTGGATTGGTGCTGTACAACGACTTCAGAGTGGCCGTGTCTCCGGCGAGCACGGCGGTTTTCCATTGGTCGAATGGGGCGAAGGCGGAGGCGTCCGTAGCCTGACTCCAGCCGAAAGACGATATCGCAAGCAGTACCGCTAACGCTGCACACCTAGTAACTCGATTCATCGCTATCCCTTCGCAGTCGGGCTCACTCTTCCCGCAGATGGCGTCCCGTCAACCGCACGAACACATCTTCCAAACTTGCTTGCCGCGTTGTCAGATGCTCCAACTGGCTTGCCTGCTTGTCGATCGCATCGAGCAACGCGGGGATGGTCAAGTGCGGCTGCTTCACATTCAAGGCGACGAGTCCGTCGTCCTCGCGAACCGATTCAACGCTGGGCAGAGCGCGCCAAGTGTCGTTCGCAGACTTTTGCCCAGCGCCGTTGCCGCTCACGGAAAACTCCACCACGTGATGTCCACCGAGGCGGTCGATCAAATCGGCAGGGGAACCTTCGGCGATGATCTGCCCATGATCGACGATTGCCAGGCGGTCGCAAAGTCGCTCGGCCTCATCCATGTAATGGGTGGTCAGCAGGACGGTGCCGCCGTCGCGCTGAAACGCTCGAATGATCTCCCATAACTGGCGGCGGCTCTGGGGATCGAGGCCGGTCGTCGGCTCATCGAGAAACAGGATCTTTGGATTGCACACCAGCGCCGTAGCCACCGCCAACCGTTGGCGTTGCCCGCCGGAAAGCTTGCCCACCCACGAGTCCGCCTTCTCGGTAAGTTCCAATTGCTCGAGTACTTCCTGCGACGAGCGCGGCTCGCGGTAAAAGCTGGCGAACAGTTCTATGGTCTCGCGAACCGTGAGTTTCTCTGAAAGGCGCGTTTCTTGCAGCGAGATGCCCAGCCACTCGCGCATCTCGCGTTCATTCTCGCGCCAGGTATGTCCCAGGATCGACACCTCGCCGGAAGTTGGTGCGAGCAGGCCCTCCAGGATTTCGATGGTCGTGGTCTTCCCCGCCCCGTTCGGCCCGAGCAGACCGAAGCACTCGCCCGCCTGGATCTCGAGGTTCAGGCCGCGCACGGCCTCGACTTTGCCGTCATAGGTCTTGCGCAGGTCGCGGCATTGGATGGCGGCGGGCACGATGGCATTCTAACGTAGCCTGCACCTGAAGTTGTTGCTGCTCGGGCCGCTTTTCCACAGAGCCTCTGGGACGCTAAAATACCGCATCGCCGGATTGCCCTCTGGCATCTTCTTCCCATGCGCATCCCGAAGCGCGGCTTCACTTGACGGTGGTCCCTCTAAGACGCCCGTGTGTCGTTTCCCACCAGTTCTCAGTTCCCGGTTCTCAGTTCTCAGTTGAGGACATGAAAGGAAGCCGCTTATGCTTCGGAAGCTTTGCGTCTTGTCATCTCTGCTATTTGCATGTTCCCTCCTCTGCCTCTCTCAGGACTCGCGCCATTTCACTTTCCACTACGCTTTCACGGTAAAGAATCTAGCCGCGGGGAAGAAGGTTCGCATTTGGATTCCGGCGGCCCAGTCAGATGCTTACCAGGAAGTGAAAATCGTTTCCGCCAAGGGCGACCTGCCGGTGAAGAAGACCCGCGAGTCGAAATACGGCGATGACATTTATTTCGCGGAGACTAATATTGCCACTCAGCCAGAACTGCACTTCGAGGTGGAATACGACGTGGTGCGCCGCGAACGCGCTGCACTGCATCCTGCTCCACACGTGGTCGTCACGTCTTTAACAACTAAAGAACGGCAGGAAGACTTGCAACCGGACGCACTGGTTCCGATTACCGGCTTGCCCGCCGATCTCGCCGCCAAGGTTACGCAGGGCAAGACGCAACCTCTCGATAAGGCTCGCGCTGTTTATGACTACGTCTTCGCGACCATGAAGTATGACAAGACCGGGACGGGCTGGGGACACGGTGACGTGCTCTATGCCTGCGACGCCAAGAAGGGAAACTGCACAGACTTTCATTCCCTGTTCATCGCCATGGCGCGGTCCCAGGGCATTCCGGCACGATTCGAGATCGGCTTTCCGCTGCCGCCCGATAAACACTCAGCGGAAATTGCCGGATACCACTGCTGGTCCGATTTCTACATTGATGGCAAGGGATGGATTCCCGTCGACATTTCCGAAGCCTGGAAGCATCCGGAGAAGCGCGATTACTTCTTCGGATCGCACGACGTGAACCGGGTGCAGTTCAGCATGGGCCGCGATTTGCGGCTGAATCCGGCGCAGGATGGCAAACCGTTGAATTATTTTGTCTATCCCTATGTGGAAGTCGATGGGCAGGAGTATGCGAATGTTTCGCTGGCCTTCTCGTTTGCGGATGTGGGGGCCGCAGTCGCGATGAAATAAGGCTGGGGCTCCGGGTGGAAACCCGGGGAGCCAGCGCGTAGGCTCTGGCGGGATAGCCGAGGCGGCTGCCCCCTCATCAGTTCACCTGTGGCCAGCAACCATGTCGCCCGGTCCTGGAGGGCCTGAGGGCTGCGGTATGTCTGGCGGCGCTACTGGAGGAACGGGGTTCACTCCGTCGGCTGGCTTGGGGACGTTATCAGAATCCTCACCGGGGCGGCGCAAACTGGGGGCGTTTACGGGACGATCTTCCTGCTGCTTCTTGGCTTCGGTGTTTTTGTCGGGCTTCTCGAGGATCACTTCTTTTTCGGTACGAACGATTTTTTCGCCGCCGACTTTCATAGTCTCTACGCGCACGACCTCATCGCCAACGATGCGGACGAAGTCCACATCCTGCGGCGGATCGCCATAGATCCATTCTTCATAGTCGGTTTCGCCTTCCTTCTCGCGAACCTTTTTCGGTGGCTTGCCCTTGGCGTGCAACACCATTTCCGAATTCATTCCAACCAGCACGTGGTGGGCCTGGATGGCCTGCTTCACCTTGGGCGGCAAGGTGTCGAGATAGGCTTGCTCTTTGTTCTTCGCATTGAAATCAAGCACGGGAAGGAGTAGATCGCGCAACTGCTGCGCCGTCATTTCCGGGACGTACTTGTCGAAGTAGACCTCCAGATAAGTTCCATGCGGATTGGGCTGCGACTCGTTGGGCGACAGCGGGACTTCCGCACCGCTGGCGCCGCTAATCTGAATATGCTGATACCACTTCTTGCGGTGAACGGGACCACCGTTGATGTCGAAGTGAATGTGGTCGTCCTTGATCTGCACGTAGGAGATATGAGCAGGATCGCCCGGTCTCACCGCCGGCCCCCACAGAGCGAGAGCCTGCTGCAGTTCCTGTCCGTTGGGGGTCGCTACGCCGTCTTTCAGCCTGATTCCCTTTGTGCCCATGGGGAACGCCGCCCGCGAATAGACGATCTGGGTCTCGAAGTCGCGGATAATCTCAAAGCGCGTCTGTTTTGACATGCGCGGGGCGTTGGCGGGAATCGGCGGAGCGGGCGTTTGCGCCTGCGGCGGTCGGCCGCCCGACACCGGCGCTGACGGATGGTCCTGGGAGGCACCTGGATTGCCGCTCTGTGCGCTGACAAGGATCGCCGTGAGGAGAAAGGGCAGAAACAGGAGGGACAAGCCGCGAAGACGTTCCATAAAACACCCCAGGGCCGACTTCGGCTCATTATAGCGCGGTATGCCATCGCAAAGGGGACCGGATTGATCCACAGGCCGACCCGGCGATCGGCGCGCTGAAATGCCCTTCTGGGTGCGGCGTTCCAAGTTTTTTGGCATTGACAGCATCATCCCTTATGCTACAAACTCGTTGCCATCGCGCCTTCGCCACGTCGGTTCGAGGCGGCTTCGTCACTGGCCAATCCTGATCTCTGCGAGTCGGTGCCATGGACTATTCGCTGCTTTCAACATCGTCGGGGCTCGGGCTACCTAGCCGAGACGCTCCGCCCGTTGTGTCAAGCCTCAAGCAACCTGGTCCGGTGCATGTTTCTGAATCCACCGCGCTGGTCGATGTCCTGCGTCAAGCACTCGCCTCGGGCACCCACTCGGCTGATTCCATCCTTCGCGCCGCTACCGATGCTGCCCGGATTCTGACGGATGCCCAGGGAACGGCGCTCGCCTTGCGCACAAATGAAGCCATCATATGCCGGGCGCGGAGCGGCGACATTGCACCGGAACTCGGAGCACCCCTCAATGTAGATTCGGGAATCTCGGGCGAGTGCCTGCGCACAGCGACCATCTTGTATTGCAGCGATACCACGACCGACGTGCGCGTGGACCCCGAGGTCTGCCGCACTCTGGGGATCCGTTCCATGGTCGTCGTGCCCCTGCGCGGGGCGGCGGGAGTCGCTGGGATTCTGGAGGCCTTTTCCATCCGAGCTCACGCTTTCGGCGACGAACAAATCGATTCGTTACGAGCTTTAGCCGAGATCGCGGAGGCCGCGTATGATCGCGAGAGCCGCTCCCAGCGTCCAGCTCCCGCTTCATTGACTCCTGCGGCCAACCGGCCCGCACTGTTTGCACCGCCAGGAGTCACGGAGGAGACTCGCGTTAGCAAGTTCTCCGACGACTATTCGCCCGAGCGGCGCTATTGGATTCCAGGAGTGGTCGTGCTGGGCTTGCTGCTGGTTGCCTTGGTGGCATGGTTCAGTTGGCGGGGACCTGCGGCCGAGATCGCGGCCAGCGAGCCACCTGCACGGCCGGTCAGCACCCCTGAGGAGACTCCCGGCTCTCCCGCGCCGCGCGTAGTACCACTGAAACCCGACGCCGCAGTCGCCGGCCGCCAGTCCGACCGATTGCGGACGAAGGACGTGCTGCAAAACGCAGCTGACATTCAGCCAGCAACTGGCGGCTCGCATTCGTCAAGTCGCCCCACCGAGATATCGCTGCTAGACCGAGCTGAGAAAGCGAGCGTGCGCCCCGCGTCACCGAGTCTGGACAGCGAACCGCCTCCTTCCGTCGAGGTGACGACGACAACGACGAAGCCGGACGCACTGTCGAACTTAGGTTCAGCGCCATCCGTACTTCCGGCACTTGGGGTGAGGATCTCCCAAGGCATTACCAATGGCAACCTGATCCGCAGAGTGGATCCCGTTTATCCACCGCAGGCTCGGATGCACAGGCTAGCCGGCTCGGTAACGCTCGACGCCATTGTTGGCGAGGACGGATCCATACGTAGTGTTAAAGTCGTCGGCGGGCCGCCGCTGCTCGTCGGTGCCGCCACCGCAGCCGTTCATCAATGGCGCTACAGTCCTTCCACGCTCAGCGGCAAACCAATCGAGGTCCAGAAGCGAATTACGATTGTCTTCACGCTTCCGTGAGATCTGGGGGAGGATGAGCGGAAGGTATCCTCGTTGCCAGGCCGAAGGGCGGCAGCGGCTTCTAGGCCTTGATTCGTCTAAACCAAGTTTGTTTAAACCAGATTCGTCTAAACCAGGTTCAGCGCCTTCTTGATCGTGCCGCGCTCTTTCTGGATCTTCTCCTGCAGAAGCGTGATGGCGTAGATCAGCTGCTCTGGACGGGGCGGGCAGCCCGGCACGTAGACATCGACAGGAATGACCTGGTTGACGCTCTGCACTAACGCGTAGTTCTGAAACACACCGCCCGAAGTGGCGCAGGCGCCCATCGACATCACCCACTTCGGTTCAGGCATCTGCTCCCACAGCTGTCGGATCACCGGCGCCATCTTGTTCGACACGCGGCCGGCAATGATCATCAGATCGCTCTGCCTAGGCGAAGGGCGGAATACCTCGGCGCCGAAACGCGCAATATCGAAGCGCGACGCGCCCATCGACATCATCTCGATGGCGCAGCAGGCCAAGCCAAACGTCATGGGCCAGATTGAACTCTTGCGCATCCAGTTGACGGCCGAATCCATCGTGGTCAAGATCAGGCCCTCAGGCGTAGGGTTGCCGAAAGTCAGATCCTTGACGACTTTCTTGCCGTCTTCGATGTCGACGTAGGGGCCGAAGTTCAGTTCGCGGGACATGAAGTTATTTTAAACCATGGGTTACCGATTCAATCGAACCTCTGAAGGGGAAACGCACTCAAGACCAAATCGGCAAGCGAATAGACAAAAATGAAATCGTATCTTCTTCCCAGCTTCGGCTCCCAGTAATGTCCATGGGCGAGCCAGTGCCGGAACTTGAACGCGCCGCGCAATTCCCCAATTAGCTGGCGAGACCCTGTTGAATGCTCTTTCCATGCCTCGAAAATGTCCTCCTCCAAACTCACCCTTGTTCTTCGAGACTTGTAGATTGCGCGAAAGGCTCTCGATACATCGTCTTTCATCCTTTTCTGGCATCGACACTCATAGTCGATGCGAAAAGCTGCTTCCAAGCTGGCCAGGATAAAGAATGCTGATCTTTGATCCGTTTCTTCCACACGCAAAGTGAGGAGGTTGGCAATTGCATCGCAACTACGAAAATCGGCGGCTGACACTCGGAGCATCTCACCAAAATACAACCTCAACGAAGACACAACGTCATTGTGATACTCGGCAATTTCCACTATGGCCGCGTCAGCCATTGGCCACTTCCATAATCAATTGGAAGAGGCTCTCCTGCGTGATCTCTATGAATCTCCTTTCTGGTGGCCGGGTGACGATTCTCCACTCCCACTCGATCTCCAGCCCCGGTTCGCTCGGGGCGACGGGCAATTTTCCGCCGACACCGACGGTTACCAGTATTCGCGGCCGCTCCGACGCTTTACTGTCTACCAAGAGTATCTCAGCTTGGCCAGCCGGTCCGACGACATCCACGCGTCCTTTGGACCCAATGAATAGAGTTCCAATTGGCAAAAGAACCACCTCTTGCCGACCGATTCTCAGAGACATTCGCCTTGCGGCATAGTGTCCGATGTAATCCTCGTTCAGTTCGACCGGCTGGTATTCAAGCCGGATCTGTCCAGAAGAGACGTACTTGCCTAGTAGAGTTTCGATCTTTAAGTACAGGCGACCTAGGTGGGCAAGCCACTCTTCGCGCTCCTTCTCCCAATTGATTGAGATGGTTTCAGGCACCCTTTCCTGTTGACGACTGACAAATTCGTCAAATGTTCTGTTTTCCATCGGAGTGTCCTCTTCTTCTAAGTCGCCCGAGCGCAAACGGTTTGTCGATTCATATGGTACGACGCGCCGGTCCAGAGATAAAGCCCGTATTGCCGCTCTTCATCGTCGGGTGCCTCAGTTTGAACTGAGGCACTACCCATCGTCGAAACCTCTTGACAAAGTAAGTCGTTGGGGTAAGCTCTGCGAATCTTCCCCTCAGTAGATCTTTACTCGGCTCCTGTTTAACTCGATTCTGCATGCGGACAATTTCAACGAACTGCGCCCTAATGGACGGGGGCGCTTATCACGCACAGCCCAAAGGAGACACCTATGAGTTCACTGCTTTCCTTCAGCTCCGGCAAAGGAGCCGGCAAACGACAGAGCCACGTCCCGCCCGTTGCTGGTACCAAGCTCCAGACGCAGGCGGTTGGCATCCAACTCCCGCACTACCCGTTCCAGCCCCTGCCCACGCCGAACGGCCCTCCACCCTACCGATTCGACTTGTCCCAGCTGCTTGCAGCCGCCGACGTCAACAAGATTACGTCGAACGGCGTTCTGGTCTTTCACACCGTGGGAGACACTGGGGATTCCAGGGGCCGGGAACAGGATTTTGTTGCGGCAATGATGACCCAGGATGCGGCGAGCTTACCTGATGGCAAGAAGCCCGCCTTCCTGTATCACCTCGGGGACGTGGTTTACTTCGCCGGTGACATCGACATGTACGGCGCCAACTTCTATGAAACCTACAAGGACTATCCCTGCTTCATCGTTTCGATCCCAGGGAACCACGACTGCCAGCCGGACGACCCGCAGGATGGTCCGGTGAACCCGAAGAAGGTTCCTCTCGACGGTTGGGTCCAAAACTTCATGTCCAAGAATCCCGGCCAGCTTGGATCGCTTAAGACCGGTGCGAATCGAACCCAAATGGATCTGCCGAATGTCTATTGGACCCTGACCACGCCCCTGGCTACGATCATCGGCCTGTTTTCCAATGTCGGTGAAACCGAGGGTGAAATCCACCAAGACCAGATCGACTGGTTCCAGAAAGAACTCGCCGCCGCTGATCCAAAGCTCGCTTTGATCGTGGCCGTCCATCACCCGCCATTTTCCGGCGACGTCGAACACTCTGGCAGCAGCGCAGTAGATCAGGTGCTTTCTGACAGCTTCAAGGCCGCCAAGCGCTACCCCAATCTGATCTTGTCCGGGCACGTCCACAGCTATCAGCGGTTCACAACTGTCGTTCAAGGACCAAAGGGACAACTGGAGATTCCGTGCATAGTAACTGGCGCTGGCGGTTACACGAAGCTCGGCAAACTCCAGAAGATTCAGGGCGCATATCCCACGGCACCCTTGGCTCTCGGGAGCGGCCTCACTCTTGAGCAATACGATCAGGACAATTTCGGGTTTCTTCGTCTGGAGGTGAGCAAGACCCAAATCATCGGGACGTATTTGTCAGCGCCTTATTCGAGCGGGAGTACTCCCGCTGCCAGCGTGGTGGAGAGTTTCACCGTGGATCTGGTCAAGAATACGGTCGTCACAAACTCGGGCGGAGGAGGCGGGGGAAAGGGCCCCAAACCGAAGCCTCCCAAGAAACCGAGCAAACCGCCGAAGCGACCGAAGAAGAAAAGATAGCCTAGGGATTCAAAACGATCTTGCCGAACATTTGACTGTTTTCCATGTGCTCGTGGGCCGCGCGGATGTCGCTTAGAGGGAAGACCCGGTCGACCACCGGCTTCAGCCGGCCCGCGAGCACATGGTTGAGAACTTCGTGCAGCTCGCCCATAGTCCCCATGTAGGAACCCAGCAGGGTCAACTGGCGGGCAAAAAGATGGCGCAGATCGAGTCCCACGCTGGGTCCGGTGGTCGCCCCGCAGGTCACCAGTGTGCCTCCGCTCCTCAGGGATTTCGCACTTTCATCCCAGGTCGCGGCACCTATATGCTCGACCACGATGTCAACGCCTTCTTTGTTGGTGATCTTCCGGACTTCTTCTGAAATCTTCTGCTTGTAGTGATGGATGCCGTGGTCGGCGCCCAGGGCACGGGCCTTCTCCAGTTTGCCTTCGTCTCCGGCGGTCGTGATCACGCGGCAGTGAAACAGCTTTGCAATTTGTATGGCCGCAATGCCGACGCCGGAACTGGCGCCCAGCACGAGTACGGTTTGTCCGGGGCGAATGCCTGCGCGGCCCACCAGCATGTGCCACGCCGTCAGGAACACAAGGGGAATACTCGCAGCCTGATTGAAATCGAGCGAATCGGGAATCGGAATCACATTCGCCGCTGGCACGGCGATCAGTTCGCAGTTTCCGCCGTCCACTCCGTTGCCGAGAACGGTGAACTCGCGACACTGGTTTTGCAGTCCGGCGACGCACTTCGGGCAGTGTCCGCAAAAATGCATGGGCGCGACCAGCACTCGCTGCCCGGGTGTGAAACCGCTGACGTACTCCCCGACCTCGGCCACCTCGCCGGCAATGTCGGCTCCCAGGATGTGCGGCAGTTTCACGCCCGGAAGACCTTTGCGGGCCCACACGTCGAGGTGATTGAGCGAGCAGGCCTTCACTCGCACCAGCACTTGATCCTTGCGCGGTTGTGGGTCGGGAACGTCTTCGTACTTCAGGACTTCGGGACCGCCGAATTGATGAATGCGAGCCGCTTTCATCGGGATGCACTCGCAGCGCCGGCGTTCGGAGTTGCCAGGATCTTCATGCGGTTGACGATTGTAGTCATCGCCTGATCGAAGTTCTTGTCGCGGTTGCTTAGGAGGATGGCACCTCGCACATCCTGAGAAAGATTCCACAGCGTGACGTGTGTTTTGGGGTCAATGAGCGTCAATCGAAGTTGTCCAAGAACGGGGAGTCTCAGACCTGTGTCGATCAGAGCCCAACTGATCTCGATGGCCACGTCTGCATCGGCGGGAGAAGACACTACTTCATATCGTCCCCAGTCCGTCATTGCCGCGTAGAACTGGTTGTACGGCCGGTCAGGGCCGCCGTTGAATACGGTCTGATCGATGATGGTCTCGAAGCTCTCTCCTCCAGCGTTGGAAATGAATATCTTGTGAGCTGAGGCGATTTGGGCGGGCACCGGAGCTGGCGCGAGCCCTTTTGGCGGTTGCGCGTTCAGTAGGCAAGTTAGTCCAAGGATCACCGCCCCTATGCGCACCGCAGATTGTTTGATCGTCCTTAACATCGGCCCTCCTATGGGAAATGAATTCGGGTTCGAGTCGGAACTCTCTACTTGATTGTGAAACCGTCAGCGATTGTATCTCGTCTACACAGCGGCGGAACGATGGACCTTCGTCCTTGAGTCGCGTTTGACTCTCCCCTGTTAACCGACTGATAATCAGCACTGCGAGCCGCTTTCGCATGGACATCTACGAACAAATCGTTCAGCTTCGCCGTGATGGGCGCCGCGGGGCGGTGGCCACGATCGTCAACGTGCGCGGGTCGATTCCATCTTTCAAAACGGCGAAGATGCTGGTGCGCGATGACGGCTCGATTGTCGGGACGATTGGCGGTGGCTGTGTAGAAGCCGATGTGTGGCAGGCCGCGCGCGACGTCATGGAGTCGGAGAAGCCGCGCACGCTGAAGTTCGATCTGAATCAGGACCCGAAGTACGACACCGGGCTGGTGTGCGGCGGGACGCTAGAGGTTTTCGTTGAGCCTATTCTGCCTCCGGCGTTACTTCATGTTTTCGGTGCAGGCCATGTGGCTTTCAACCTTTGCCAGACGGCAGCGAACGCCGGGTTCGACGTTATTGTGACGGACGACCGTTCTTCCTACGCCACCAAGGAACGCTTCCCTGCAGCACACGAAGTTCACGCCCTCGATTTCGACGAAGCTACGCGCAAGCTCGAACCGAATGAGTCTTCTTATATCGTCATCGTCACACGCGGCCACCGCGACGACATGCGCATCCTGCGCTGGGCTGTGCAAACGCGGGCCCGCTACGTGGGCATGATCGGGTCGAAGCGCAAGGTAATCGAGATCTTCAAAACGCTGCAGAAGGAGGGCCTGCCCGCCCACCTCTTTGAACGTGTTCACGCCCCGGTGGGGCTCGATATCGGCGCCGTCACACCCGAGGAAATTGCTGTCGCCATCACCGCGGAACTGATCGCCATCCGCCGGCACGCGACCGCCTCACTGCCGCACATGACCTGGTTCCAGACGCAGCAGGAAGAGAGCGGACAATCCACGGTCGAGGTGCGCGATGAGGGCGACCGCAGCCTCTGATTCCGCTCACTGACTTTCTCGTGGGTTTCTGCTATCTTCCGCAACATGTCCCGCTCTCCGAGCTTCGCCGGAGTTATCCTCGCCGCCGGTGAGTCTTCACGGATGGGCACGGACAAAGCCCTGCTCCCGTGGCCGCCGCAGGCTGCCGGGCAAACACCTTCGAAAGACACTTTTCTCTCTGCGGCGATTCGCTCGTTGCTCTCGACTGACTTCGTAGTCGTCGTAGCCGGCAAGAACGAGCCGGCGCTGGCGCCGGTCGCGTACGCCAACGGAGCGTCGATCGTAACCAATCCTGACCCCAGCCGCGGTCAGTTCAGCTCGCTACAGGTTGGATTGCACGAAGTGCTCAACCGCGGCCGCGATGCCGCCATGATCACTCTGGTGGACCGCCCGCCAGTCAGCGCGGCCACAGTGCAGATGCTGCGGGACGCCTTCGAATCTTCTCCGCAAAACATTTGGGCCATTGTGCCCGAGTTTTCTGGCAAGCACGGCCATCCCTTCCTGGCCGGACGGGAATTGATCGAAGTTTTTCTGCAGGCACCGCCGACCGCTAGCGCACGCGAGATTGAGCACGAGTATGAAGACCGCATAAAATACGTTGCCGTAAGCGATCCGTTCGTGGCCCTGAACATCGATACTCCCGAAGCTTACGCGGCACTGCGCACGCAGCGCTCCTAGCCATTCTCGTCCACCAAGGCAATTGCGCAGTTCTGCTTCCGCACGGTATCGTCGAAGTGAATGGAAACTCTTAGGGCACAAACACTACATCCGGCTGGGCATGGCTTTCTTGAATCGGTTCTTCGGCTCGAACCGCGGGTTGCGGCGTTCGATTGTGACGGCACACTCTGGTCCGGCGACGCGGGTGTGACGTTCTTCGACTGGGAAATCAACCAAGGCATTGTTTCGGCTGAAGTAGGCCGAGCCATGCGCGTGCGTTATGACGAATACACGGCAGGCAAGGTCAGTGAAGACGACATGTGCGGCGAGATGGTTACGATGCACAAGGGAATTTCTGAGGCCGCGATGATGCAGGCCGCCACTGAGTTCATGGCGCGCTCATTTCCCGCGGGCGTCTTCCCAGAGATGAAAGAACTGGTGCGACGTCTGCATGAGCGCGGCTGCGAAGTTTGGGCGGTCTCCTCGTCAAATGAATGGGTCATCCGCGCCGGCATGGAACAATTCGGCATTTCCGAAGATCGCATCCTGGCGGCGAAAGTCGAGGTCGAACATGGCCTTGTGACGGATCGCTTGGTGCGCGTTCCTTCGGGCCCGGGCAAGCCGCAGGCACTCCGCGAGGTCGTCCGAAAAGACATCGACGCGGCATTTGGGAACTCGCGTTGGGATGCTGATATGCTCGCCCTCGCAAAGCATGGCTACGCTGTAAATCCCACTGCCGAGCTCGAAGCCGCGGCCCGACAGCGCGGCTGGACCATCTACTTCCCCGACGGCACTCGTCCGTGATCTCCTCTCAGGCAATTCCTAGTACTTCGTTGAAGAACCCGACCAGATATTTCCAGACCAGGTAATACGCGATCAGGGCAAAGGAAAATCCAAGTACAAGAACGGCGTACGGAACAACGATTTGATGGAACCATACCAGCCCGCTTGAAGTTGCCGCCAGGAATCCTGAGCACGTAGCCAAGGCGAACCCCGCCGGTGCGAGGATAAATGGGAGGATCGCCCCGTGAAACCCAATCGGCAAATGACGCCGTGGGCGCAGCCACAGATAGAAAACATTCCAAACGCCAAACAGGTTGGGCACCAGTGCCATCGGAAAAACAATGGCGCGCTCGATGGGAATCGGGATCTGGAAGGTGTAACGCGCGATCAGGAAGCCACTGAGCACCACCAGCAACAGCATGGTGGGCACTGTGATTCCGGCCATGTAAGCCCGCAGATAGGGATGTGTGTTCATGGTGTCCTCCAAATCAGAAGTGGTAGAGCCAGACCGGAATCGAGTTTGGGAAAACACAAACACCGACGACCAGCACCGCCAGCAAAGCCCAGTCGAACCACGGCACCGATGACAGTGCTGCGCCCGAAAACATCGCGGCAAACCAGTTGCGGTGACCTGTGCGCTCATCGAAACGGCGCAGCATCTGCGGCCACAAGTCGCGACCGAGTTCACGATTCACGGGCGCTAGCGACTGCTTCAATAAATCGGCAATCTTCTGTTCTTGTTCATCCATGGTTTATATCCAAGTTTGCTAATTTCTTTCGCAACAGGCGAACCGCACGAAAGAGCCGCGCTTTTATCGCTGCCGTCGAAATATTCAACGCTTCGGCAATCTCACTATGCGGACATTCTTCAATCAGCGCCAAGGTCGCTACGACCCTCAGCTTCGCCGGCAACTGCTGAAACGCGAGCTGCGTGCGCTCGCGCATTTCGCGCTGAATAGCAGGGTTGTGAGCAGCCGGGTGCGGCGCAACCTCGGCATGCCGATTTTCTGCATTCTCGGTAAGGTGGCCATCCCGCACCCGTGCGCTCTTGAGATAGTCGACCGCCACATTAGTAGCGATCCTGCGGGCCCAGGCGCCGAAGCTACGGCTGGGATCGAACCGCGCACGCGCGCGGTAAATCCGCCAGAAAGTCTCGACAGTCAGATCTTCGGCTGCCGCGGGATCGCGGACAATCCGCACGATCCAGCGGTAGACCTCTGCCTGGAATTGGCGGAACAGGGCCTCGAACGCGTCAAGTCCGCCCGCGGCGAACTGCTGCAACATTTCCGGCTGCTGTTCTACCGATTCCATTCCCTTCCCTATATACGCTTACTGAAGAACAGCGGGGACGGTTTCATGTTTATTTTCACGGAGTACGCCACACGAAGCAGGCTCACGATCCTGGCGGTCCCGTTTACAATTTGCTGCATGTATTCCGCACAGTTGCTCGACCACTTTCAGAATCCGCGCAATGCGGGCGACGTTTCCGGCGCTGACGCCACGGCGGAAATTGAGAACCCGGCCTGCGGAGACGTACTTCGCCTGACGCTGAAGATCGCCGCGGGGCGCATCGCGGAAATCAGATTCAAAGCCAAAGGATGTGTTCCCTCGATGGCTTGCGCCTCGGCCCTGACCGAAATGGTTGCGGGAAGGACTCCAGCCGAAGCGCGAGCCTTGCAACGCGACAACTTGATCGCCGCAGTCGGCGGCCTGCCGCAGGCCTCGACCCATGCCGTGCAGTTGGCCTTGGACGCGCTGTCTGCAGCCCTGAATCAGATCAAGGCGTAGCCAGACATGCCTGCTTCTCACACTTCCCGTCGCATCGCGTGCCTGCAACCGAGTGCTACCGTTATTCTCGACGCCATTGGGGAGCTTGGCCGAGTGGTGGCCTGCACTCGGTATTGCGCGGACGTAGTAGCTGCGGTCGCGGATGGCTCGCGCATGATTCTGGCCGACTCCTGGACGGCGGACACGGCGCAGATCGTCGCTGCACAGCCCGACTTGGTTATCGCTGCTGTGCCCTATCAGGAGAAAGCAGTCACCGAGATCCTCAAGTCGGGCGCGCGTTTTCTGGGCCTGGCTCCGAAAACTCTGGCGGATATCTACACCGACATAGCAACTATCGCAGGCGCGGTCGGAAGGATTGATCGCGGAGAAGAGGTCATCGCCCACATGCAGCGGCACATCGCGCGAGTCGAGGCTCGCACGGCGGGGGTCGCGCGGCCCAGAGTTTTCTGTGAGGAATGGGGTAAACCGATCATCGCTTCGCAGCAGTGGGTGGCGGAGCTGGTCGAGTCCGCGGGAGGGGATTTCGTGGGTGCTCCAGGCCGCCAGATTGCACGTGAGGAAATCGGCCGACTCGATCCGGAAGTCATCATCGCCGCATGGTGTGGCGCAGGGGATCGCGTCCCACTCGAGAAAATCGTGGCGGACCGTTCGTGGCAGCAGACTTCGGCCGTGCGCAACGGCCGAGTGTTTTGCATCCGCGACGAATTTCTCAACACGCCCGCGCCCACTCTGCTTCGAGGTCTCGACGCCCTTGCCTTCGCGATCCATCCCGAACTTTTCCCTGACGCGAAAGGAATCCGCCGCGTTACTGACGTACCAGCTTCCACAGTGTCGAAATCGGTGCTGTGAGTTAAGATTTCTCCCATGCGCGTTGCCAGCAAGATTGAAGAAGTGCGCAGCGAGGTCAGCGAGTTGGCCCAGGCTGCCCCTACGGCCCACGAACTCATGCAGAAGATGGTGCAGCTGCTGCACGAAAGGGTGTTGAAATACAACTGGGTAGGCTTCTACATGCTCGAATCAGGCGCTCAGCCGCCTATGCTTGTTCTGGGCGCTTTCGAAGGAGCCGTGACGCCGCACACCCGCATCCCGCTGAATCAAGGCATCTGCGGCGCCGCGGCGTCGAGCGGGCTAACTGTCGTGGTCGATGACGTCAGCAAGGATCCGCGCTACCTGGCGTGTTCGCTCGAAACCAAGTCTGAGATCGTCGTGCCGGTGTTTGCTCATGGCAAAGTAGTCGGCGAGTTGGACATCGACAGCCACTTCCCTGCGGCTTTCACTCACGAACACCAGGAACTGGTTCAGTACTGCGCGACGCTGGTGGGGAAGAAGCTGGAAACTTCCGACAAATGAAACGCGTCGTTGCAGGCCTCATCGCAAAAGATGGCAAGCTGCTGGTGTGCCAGCGGACGCGGCACCAGACCATGCCTCTCAAGTGGGAATTCCCCGGCGGCAAGATCGAGGAAAAAGAGCAGCCGCGCGATGCCCTGCGACGGGAACTGGAAGAGGAACTTGGGATACTTGCTACCATCGGAGACGAAGTCAGACGCATTCAGCACGAGTATCCCAATGGCGGAATGGTGGAACTGCGCTTCTTCATTGTGCGTGAATACCAGAGAGAAATTGAGAATCGAATCTTTCGCGACATCCAGTGGGCGGATCCCAAGGATCTCCCGAAGTTCGATTTCCTGGAAGCCGACCTGACTCTAGTCAGAGATCTCGCCGCTGGCAAGTTGCTGTAACTGCGGAATAGCGCAGCGCCATCAAATCAGCCGATGTTCCTGCTTTGCGGATCCCGAAGCCGCACCGTGGACCATCCGATGGAGGCACCCAAAAACGCGCCTGCGATCACATCCGACATCCAGTGAAAGTTCGTAACCACGACAGCGCCCGACAGGAGAACGACGATCAGCAGGCTGACTACTCGCCAGCGCGGACGCATGATCCACAGGACCGACACGATCGCGGTCGAGATGGCGGCCGTTCCTGACGGGAAGGAGTCCCAGTGCTGGCCGCCGCGCAGGAAGTGGAAGCCATAGAGGTGGTCGTGAACGTAGGTTGGATCGGGCCAGGCGCGACCGAAGATGTGCTTGCAAATGATGGTGGCCGCGACCGCCCAGACCGTGCTCCACGCGCTGAGCAACGGAGTTTCAGTCCAACTGCAGAGTTGACGGCCGGATAACACCCAGATCCCGCAGCCAAACAGGAAGAACAGCTCAGTTACCACCACGAGATCGAGCGGGCGGAGCACACGATCAAGCCAGGCCCACAGAGTCGTGCGCCGCAGATGAGTTTCGAGAAACTCCGCCGCGGGGCGATCAACGTACGCGATGCATACCACAACCGCAATGGTGCACAGGAAGAGCGCAAACACCCAGTATCGGAATGCGGCGCGGTCGGTCATCCATCCTTCGGTGAACAGTCCTGTTGATGCTCACTTGCCGGGCGGTTGCGGAGAAGGTCTAGTCGGCTCCCGCCCGCAGCGTCCAGAAGTACGCCAGGCTCAAGACGATCATAATCACGGTCGTCAGCCACGCGACCGCATTGAACAGCCGCGTGTTGACATACTCGCCCATCAATTCCTTTTTGTTGATGAGCAGGAGCATGAAGACCAACACAAAAGGCAGCACGACGCCGTTCAACACTTGGGACAACAGGGCAATTCTTATCAGCCGCTGTTCGGGAATCAAAAGTTCCAGAACTGCGCCGGCCACGATCAAGAGCGTGTACAGCCAGTAGAACGCGGGAGCCTCACTGAACTTCATGCCAACGCCAGACTCAAACCCCAGCCCCTCGCACACGGTGTACGCCGTCGAGAGCGGTAGAATGGACGCCGCGAACAACGATGCGTTGAATAGTCCGACGGCAAACAGAATGTACGTATAGTCCCCAGCCAGAGGACGGAGTGCCTGCGCCGCATCGGCCGCGGTGTTGATGTTGCGGTACCCGTGGATGTAGAGAGTCGCGGCGCAGGCCACAATAATGAACCAGGCCACAACATCGGTAAAAACGCATCCCGTGACCACGTCCAGTCGCGAAGCCTTGTAGCCCCGCTTGGTTACGCCCTTCTCTACGATTGACGATTGCAGATAGAACTGCATCCAAGGCGCAATGGTGGTGCCCACAACTCCAATCACTGCGAACAGATAGGCCTGGCTGCGAAAGTCATGCAGCGCGGGCGGTTTGATTGTAGCGATCGAAGCCTCGAGCCACGACGGCTTCGCCAGCACCCCGGCCAAAATGTAAGTCACATAAAAAAACGATGCCGCCAGGAAGACCTTCTCCACGCTCTTGTACTGACCCTTGACCACAATCAGCCAGACAATCACAGCGCACACCGGTACGGTGACAAACTTGGAGAAACCGAATAACCCTAAACTAGTGGCAATTCCAATGAATTCGGTGAGCACGTTTCCGAAGTTGATGATCAATATTCCAATCATCATCAAGAACGTGATGCGAATGCCGAACTCTTCGCGGATCAGATCACTCAAGCCTTTGCCGGTGACGGCACCCATGCGGGCACACATTTCCTGCACCACGATCAGCGCGAGCGTGATCGGGATCATGGTCCACAGCAGAAGATGTCCAAATTGCGCGCCGGCCTGGGAATAGGTCAGGATGCCGCCGGCATCATTGTCGACGTTCGCGGTGATGAACCCCGGCCCGACTACGGCAAGGAAGAGCAGGATCCGGGTCTTCGAGCGTCTCAGGAACTTCATGCGCATTCTTCGCAGACATATGTATGGAACAGACAGCAGGTACAAACGACGGAACAGGATAAACGGACGTGGCGATTCGGCCAAACGAAAAGTGCGGGACAGTCGTTAATTTTCGCGGATCAGGCCGAGAGTTGCTTCAGGGCTTCATTGGCAGCCGTAATGAAGTCGTGCAGAACCTGCTTGAGATGCGTGTTGGAGATCGGATCGCCTTTGGACTCTGCATCGCTGAGCTCAGCAGCCCTGGCCGTGCTCTGGCTCAAGCGTCCGATGTGGGGCACCGCGCTCTTGTAGAACACGACCAATAGCAGGAGGCCAGCGCCACTCAACATCCAGCCCAGAGGAGGAGTCTTAGGAAGCCACCAGAAGAAGATCGACCCCAGCAGCAGAGATACGCCCGTCGCGCCTCGCATCATCGTCATTGTGCTCTGGCGGTCGAGTTCGATCAGAAGTTCCGGGTGCTGCCCGCGGGCTTGAATCAGTTTGACCGGAACCTCGGTGAAGTTGCCGAAGTTGTACCGCAAGTACGCGATCGCGGCCATTACATGACCGATCGCGTAACAGACACCCAAGCCGAGGACGAGAGCGAGCCAAGGTGGAAGTTTGTATGGCTCCAACAGGTAGTACTGCACGTCTCGCAGCGAGTAGCGTCGGCAAAGGAGTCCGACCGAAAGAAACACCGCTCCCGGCAGGGCGTAGCCGAAGACGTCCCTCAAAATCAGGAACCCCTTACTCAACTCGGCCAGAAACCCCGGCCAGCTGTTGGCGCTCTCAGATGAACTCGGCATACCGGGCGAAGGTTATCTCAGCGTCGCGGTTGCGTCAATCGGCCATTCGGATTTCGTAACAGGCCACTAACGACCAGCAGGAAGGTTCGTCACAGCTTTGCCCGCAGCATGCTGATCACGTCGTCCGAGGTGATGACGCCGGTCAGCTTGTTGCGCTCGTCCACGACGGGCAGGGTCAGAAGGTTGTACTTGTCGAACAGCTCGGCCACTTCATTCTCGGCGACGCCCTCATGACTGAACACCAGCGGCTCCTGCGTCAGCGACAGCATGGGCGTCGAAGGTGGCACCAGCACAATTCTCGCCAGGGGAACGGCTCCGACCAGAGTGCCGTGAGAATCCACCAGGTAGATCGTGCTTACCGCCTCAACTCCGCCTTCGAACTCTCGCATCGAGTCCACCGCATTCTGTACGGTTGCGGTAACCGGAAGAGCGAGGAACTCGGTGGTCATGCGGCCGGCAGCGGTCTCTTCTTTGTGTTCCAGCAGTTCGACCACGTCCTGCTGCGCTTCGGGCTCCATCTGGACCAGAATCTGTTCGGTTCGCTCTTCTGGCAGATCGCCCAGCAGGTCGGCAGCCGCGTCGGGATCCATCTCTCCGACGATGTCCGCCGCTCTTCCGGAATCGAGTGATTCGACGATCGCCTTCTGAACCTTGGGCTCGACCTCCTCCAGAGCCTCGGCGGCAACTCCCTCGTCCAAGGTCTGGAAAACCGCCTGGCGCTCGTCGGGCGCCAGATCTTCCACGATGTCGGCGATGTCTGCCGGGTGCAGCTTGGCGAGGCCTTCGTGCGAGATTTTCAACTTCACACGCCGCGCGGGATCGGTCTCGATCACATCTACGAAATTCCACGGAATGCTGCGGGGAGGGATCCTGCCCAGCAGAGCGCGCAACGCCATCTTCGGCGCCACACCGCGCAGCAAGCGCCGGACGGCCCCACGCGCTCCCACATCGACGGAATGGACGCGCAACACGGGATGCGACCGGGTCGGGTCTTTCTGGGCGTCTTTCTGCGCTTCTCGCGGCGTGTCCACCTGCAGGTCGACATCGTTGACCCGGACGACTTTTCGGCCGTTGATGTCGATCACCTGCTGATCGAGCAGGTCGCGCTCCAGTAAGAACAATCCCTCAGTGCCGTTCGCCGGCAACCATTCCCCGGCTGCGGTCGCCGCTGTGACGCCGCCGTTGATTGCCGATATCGAGGCAAACGGCAGTACGCGGTTACCCGACTTGGTCCTTACGATCAGGGACGTGATTCGCGAACGATCTTCCTGCGGGGTCATCGTCACTTCGCGCACACGCCCACTGACCGCGCCAGACGGGTCATATACCGTGGCGCCCAGCAGTTCGCTCAGGGCTAGCGTGGTCATCCCGCTAGAGAATAACCAAGTCGCGGGTGATTCGGAACGAAAATCTGAAGTCGGACATCAGACTTCGGACCTCGGACCCCAGCACCAAGGCTCGGTACGCGGACTCTCTTTCCAACGGGAAGAGGTCTGAGGTCTAACATCCCACTGCTCAGACAAAACCAATCTGCCAGTGGCGCGTCCAATGTAGGTGGGGGATTCCTCCGCTCCACCGAAAACTCACCAAAATCGGCATCCACAGCGGGAACCACAGGGCCTGCAGCCCCGTATAATGTTTAAGTAGCGTGCGGCTCATCTTCGATATCGTCGGGCAAACCTTTCGTGCCCTCTGGGCGCATAAACTGCGCTCGTTTCTCACTATGTTCGGGATTGCTTGGGGCGTCGGTTCCCTGCTTCTGCTGGTCGGTCTCGGCGAAGGATTCCGCTCCGGAAACCGCAAGCAGTTCGACTCCCTAGGCGAGAACGTGATGTTCATCTGGTCGGGCCGCGCCCCGGTGATGCAGGGCAGCTTTACCGCCCTGCGCCAGTACTACCTGACCTATCGCGACTATGAGGACGTTCTGCGTGAATGCCCCAGCGTCGGCGCCGCCGTTCCGGTCATCCGCCGCGGTGACATCCGCGCCGTCAGCGACTTCTACCAAGCTAGCGGCCAGATCATGGGGGTCCCGGCCAAGTTCATTCAGATTCGCTACCTGCCCATGAATGAGGGTCGCTGGATCAACGATATGGACGATCAGCAAAGGCGTCCGGTGATCGTGCTTGGCGATGAAGCCCGCCGTACCCTGTTCATGGGGCGCCCGGCGATCGGCGCCAGCGTTCTGCTCAATGGCATCCGATTCGAAGTGATCGGAACCCTGAAGCGCATCGGCCATGGCGACAACATGAACCAGAATCTCCAAAGTTACGTGCCTTTCAGCGCCATGCACGAGTATTTTCGACCCACGAATGTCGGCATCGCCCCGGACGTGATTTCGTTTATCAACTACCAGCCGAAGTCACGCGCCCTACATGAGACCGCGCAGCAGGAAGTCCACAAAATCATTGCCCGCAACCACGGCTTCGACCCCAATAATCCGGACTCTTTCGATGAGTGGGACACGATCAAGACGGTAGACCAGATCGGCAAAATCTTTGACGCGATGAACATGTTCCTGGGCAGCGTGGGACTGGTGACACTCGCGCTCGGCGCGATCGGCATCATTAACATCATGCTGGTTGCGGTCGCCGACCGGACCCGTGAGATCGGATTGCGCAAGGCTGTCGGCGCCACCAACACCAGCATCATGTTCCAGTTTTTCGTGGAAGGAGCGTTTCTGACGTTGCTGAGCGGAGGATTCGGCATCGGCGGCGCTGCGGGCCTTATGGCTTTGCTCGCCGGAGTGGATCTCGGCCAGGGATTCGATCCACCGAAGCTGGTCGCGTCAACGGCGGCATTGGCAGTCATTTCGCTTGGAGTGGCGGGCGTTGCCGCCGGACTCTATCCCGCTCGCCGCGCGGCCTTGCTCGAACCCGTAGAAGCTCTGCGCAAGGAATAAGCATGCATCGCGACCTCCTACAGCAAGCGTACTCGGCCATGCGCCACGACCTGCGCCGCACCCTCCTTACGATGGCAGGAATGGCGTGGGGCATCGCCACAGTCGTGTTGCTGCTCTCCTATGGCAACGGCTTCGGCAAGGCCATCGAGACTATCTTCCAAAGCTTCGGCGCGACCGCCGTGGGAATCTTCCCCGGGCGGACTTCGCAACAGGCGGGAGGCAATAAGGCTGGCGTTCAGACCCGATTCACCAACGATGACATCGAATTGCTGCGCAACAACATCCCACTCTGCCGCCACGTCGTCCGCATGGCGCAGAAGGATTCCACGGTTCAGAACAACAACCGATCCTTCACCTTCCCGGTGATGGGTCTCGATCCGTCGATCCAGGATATTTGGAACCTCGACATCGCGGAAGGACGATTCCTGGACGATGCCGACAACATGCAGCACGGACTTTATGCCGTTATCGCCTCGGAAGCCCGCGACAAGCTTTTCTCCGGCATGCCGGCAGTGGGCGAATCGATTCGCATCGACGGAGTGACCTTTGAAGTGATTGGAGTGGGAGCGCCCCGCATGCAGGAAGGCGACAACGACAATAACCGGGTCATCTACATCCCTTACAACTCCACGGATGTCCTCAAGGATAACCACTATCTCGACGGGATCTGGCTCGACTCGGCAGGGCTCGACCACGACAAATTGGACAAGACGATTCGGGAAACCCTGGCGACCGCCCACAACTTCAAGCCCGACGACCAGCGCGCTGTGTTCGTTTTCGACGCGCAGAAACAACTCGCGCAGTTTGGCATCATCACGATGGCACTGAAAGTTCTGTTGGCCTTTATCGGCACCGTAACGCTGGGGATCGGCGGGGTCGGCCTGATGAACATCATGCTGGTGTCGGTGACGCAGCGCACGCGCGAAATCGGCGTCGAGAAAGCCTTGGGCGCGCGTCGCCACGACATTCTTTTTCAGTTCCTTGCCGAAGCGATGGTCATCACGGCCGCGGGAGGGATGCTCGGAATTCTGCTTTCTTATGCGGTTTCGATTTTGGCCGGCCGGATCACGTTCTACAGCGCTCTGGCTAAGCACGCCGAGGCCGCTGACATCCGGCTCATCGTCTCGCCTATGATTTTGGTTGTGGCCACGAGCATTCTCGCCGTCGTGGGAGTTATCAGTGGCATGGTCCCTGCTCTGCGCGCCGCCAATCTTGATCCTATTGAAGCTCTGCGCTACGAATAAGGGTTTCGGGATTCGCTTCTGCGATCGTTTTTTCGCCAATCGCCGATCGACCGGCTAGAATTTCGAAGCACAATGTCCGAAGACATCCTTAGCGTTCCGCCGCCTCTGGCCGACGCCCGCCTGGCCTACGGGTACGATCCCAACCAGTTCCTCGACCTCCGCATTCCCGCGGACCGAGAAAAGAGCAAGGGGCCTTGGCCCCTCGTCCTCAACGTCCACGGCGGCTACTGGCGCGCCAAATACAATCTCGATCATGCCGGCCACCTGTGCGCTGCGCTTACGGCAAAGGGACTGGCCACGGCCAACCTCGAATACCGCCGAGTCGGCAACGAGGGCAGAGCCTGGCCGGGAACCTTCGCCGATATTCGTTCTGCTTACAGCTTCCTTGTACAGAACGCGCATCGGCACAATCTCGACTCTAGAAACATTGTGGTGATGGGTCACTCGGCCGGAGGTCAGCTGGCTCTATGCCTCGCTGCTCACGAAACCGGCCTCACTCGCGTGGTCTCGCTCGCTGGAGTCGTCGACCTGCAACGCGCGTACCAACTCCACCTCAGTAACGACGCCGTGGTTGAATTTCTGCGCGGTACGCCCAGCCAGGTTCCCGACCACTACCGCGAAGCCGACCCCATGCGCCTCTCCATTCCGCACGCCCGCCAGTGGTTGATTCACGGCTCGGACGATGACGTGGTCCCTTTTGATTTCAGCCGCGATTACGTTGCCTCCAAGCAGAAACACGTCGGCAAAGAAAAGGAAGACGCGCATCTGCTCGAGATTCCCGACGCAGGGCACTTCGACGTCATCGATCCCGGCACCCAGGCCTGGAAACGGATCGAGGAAACCGTACTCTAACTAACCGGATAAGCAATGGCAGCAGTCTGCCCATCCGATAGTTGCTGGTGTTTGCTATGTCGCATAGAATTCTGGTAACTCTGACTGGGCCTCTCGCGATTTTCGGCCGTCGCGAACGTGTTGTCAGTAGACTCCAGAACCCATGGCATTTAATAAGACACCCGAAGTCAGAACGGAAGACATTTTTCCGAACGGCGAAGCACTCTACGGCATGCTGTTTCAGAACAGCCTTGACGGCTTGATGTTGACGGCACCAGACGGATCGGTTCTCGACGCGAATCCCGCCGCCTGCCAGATTCTAGGCCGGACCCGGAAGGAGATTCTGCAGGCGGGACGGCAAGGGCTGATCGATACCTCCGACCCCCGGCTCGCAGTTCTCATCGCCGAGCGGCAGCGTACTGGCAGAGCCCACGGCGAGCTCATCGCCCGACGCAAGGACGGTACACTGTTCCCCGTCGAGATTTCGTCCGTCGTCTTCCGGAGCCCGGACGGAGCTTTGAGAACGTGCATGATCATCCGCGACATCACCGAGCGCAAAGCGGCGGAAACCGAGCGCGAGCGATTGATCAAAGAACTTCAAGACGCACTGAGACGAGTCAAGTCTTTGAGCGGGTTGCTTCCCATGTGCGCCTCGTGCCACAAGATTCGTGACCAGCATGGGGAGTGGCACAATTTGGAAACTTACATTCGGAACCATACCGAGGCCGACTTCAGCCACGGAATCTGTCCGGACTGCCGCCAGGCACTCTATCCTGAGACCGTTCGCACCTGATAATCCGACCAGGTCTCCCAACAAACGCCCTGGGACTTTCACGAACTTTCCAACGTAATCTTTTTGCTCTTGCGTACACGACCGGATCGGCGAGACGATTGTGGGAACGATCTCGAGCTTAGTTTGGTTGTAAGGTGATCAAGTCAGATCCACGCCAAGTGATTGACACCTCTTGCCCTAGCTCATACGATTCTCGGTTCACGGAATGGTCCTCATGCCGAATCTCTCAAAGCTTCAGCGCTTTCTGCTCGTACTCGCTGCTGCCGTACTACTTGTCGCCGCCTCGACTCCGGTCCAGCAGGCCGACCCCAGCCGCTACCTCAACGACATCAAGTCGCTTGCTGCCCCAGACATGGAAGGCCGTGGCGCCGGCACCAAAGGCTTGACGCGCGCTGAGCACCTGATTGAGAAGCGTTACAAGGAACTCGGACTTCAGCCTGCTGGAGTGAATGGCTACGCACAGCCGTTCACCGTGATCACGGGCGCGAAATTGAAGTCTGACAACTCCTTGTCCGTGCGAACGCCTGATTCCAAGAAAGAGTTAAAGATCGACCAGGACTTCGTTCCTTTCAGCTTCTCTTCCTCGGGTCAAGGCGGCGGGCCACTCGTTTTCGCGGGATACGGCGCGACCGCCGACGAGTTCCACTACGACGACTACGCCGGTATCGATGTTAAAGACAAGATCGTGCTCGTGCTTCGCTACGAGCCCACCGGCTTTGCGGAGAAGAGTGGCAATCACGGACTTACACAGCACTCGCAACTCATTACCAAAGCCATCAATGCCCGCAACCACGGAGCAAGGGCCGTCATCGTGCTCAATGGAAAACTCGGAGATGGCGAAGAAGACCTGCTCACCCGCTTCGGTAGCGTCAGCGGTCCGGAAAACATTGGCGCCATTTTCGTGCAGGCGAAGAACGCGGTCGCGGAGTCGTGGTTTCAGTCCGCCGGAAAATCGCTGAAGGACGTCCAGGATCAGATCAACTCAAGTACGAAACCGGCGTCGTTCGCTTTTCCTGAGACGCTGCAGTTGTCGCTTCACATTGACATCGAAACCACGCGTGCCACAGTCAACAACGTCCTGGCGTGGCTGCCCGGACAGACCGACGAGTACGTCATTGTTGGAGCGCACTACGATCACCTTGGCCGGGGCAATTTCGATTCGCTGGCCCCTTCGCAGATCGGGCAGATTCATCCCGGCGCCGACGACAATGCCAGCGGAACCGCCGGCGTCCTCGAACTGGCGCGCCTGCTGGCCCCGCAGCACGACCAACTGAAGCGCAGCATCCTGTTCATGAACTTCGCCGGGGAAGAACTCGGGCTGCTAGGCTCGGCCGCTTGGGTGAAAGATCCGACGCGGCCTCTCGCCAAAGCGGTGGCCATGATCAACATGGACATGATCGGCCGCATCAAAGACGACAAGGTCTATATCGGCGGAGTCGGCACCGGGTCGTCGTTCAAATCAATTCTCGAACAGGCGCAGAAAGAGACGCCTTTCAAGATTGAATACTCGGCCGGGGGCTACTCGTCGAGCGACCACACTTCGTTTGTGTCGAAGAAGATTCCGGTGCTTTTCTTTTTCTCCGGACTTCACAGCGATTACCACAAGCCGTCCGACACCTGGGACAAGATCAACGCTCCCTCGGCCGCACGCCTACTCGATATGGTGGGGAATGTCGCGGTGCAACTGGCGAATGCGCCCGACGCTCCCGCATTCCAGGTGGTGGCTGAAGATAAGCCGCCCGGTGGTGGCGGAGGCGGCGGCTACGGTCCCTATTTCGGCTCGATCCCGGATTTCGGCCAGACGGAAAACGGTGTGAAGTTTTCCGACGTGAAACCGAACTCACCCGCCGCGAAGGCTGGGTTGAAGGCGGGAGACATCCTCACACAATTCGGCGATAAGCCCATCAAGAACCTCTACGACTTCACCGACGCGCTGCGGCGCAGCAAGGTGGGAGATGTGGTTGAAGTGACGGTGCTGCGGGATGGGCAGCCGGTCACAGCCAGCGTGAAGCTGGAACAAAGAAAATAGGGACGTCAAGCGGAAGCAAGCGGTCGGCGTAGTGCATAGCGGCGGCTCTTGCCTTTTCAGTATCCGCGTTGATCCGCGTGAATCCGCGGCGAAGCAGTTTTCGGTTGTAAATCCCTTATAATCGTCGGTCACACAAAGAGGAATCCCTTGCCTTTCGACGATCTCCGCCAGTGGATTGCAGCGCTCGAACGCGCCGGCGAACTCAAGCGTATCAAGATTGAAGCCGACCCCATTCTCGAGATTGCTGAAATCACCGATCGCGTTTCGAAGAGCCGCGATGCCAAGGGCTCTCTCGGCGGGCCCGCCCTTCTTTTCCAAAAGCTCAAAGGACATCCCGGTTCGCAACTGCTTATCAATCAGTTCGGCTCCGACGCCCGCATGAAACTCTCGCTGGGCGTCACTTCCTACGACGAAATTGCGGGCCGCATTCGCATGTTCATGGACGTCAAATCTCCCCAGGGCCTTTTTGACAAGCTCAAGATGATTCCTCTCCTCACCGAGGCGGGAAAGTTCTTCCCGCGTACGGTGACGACGGGCCCCTGCAAGGAAGTGATTAAACGTGACAACTTTTCGCTGCTCGACTTCCCTATCCTGCAATGCTGGCCCAAAGATGGCGGACGCTTTATCACGTTGCCGTGCGTGACCACGCGTGACCCGAGGTCCGGCAAGCGCAATCTCGGGATGTACCGCATGCAGGTCTACGACGAGCGCACGACGGGAATGCACTGGCAGCGCCAGAAAGTTGCGGCCGAACATGCGCGGGAGCATATGCGGGCGGCGGTCGAAGGCAAGGCGGCGGCAGTCGACATCATGGCGCGTTCGTCAGGTGGTTCCGTTCTCGCCCAGGGCGATCACCCTTCGGGCAAAATGGAGGTCGCGGTCGCGATCGGGACCGACCCGGCGGTCACTTTCTGCTCCATCGTTCCTGCTCCACCCGAGATCGAAGAATACCTGATCGCTGGATTCCTTCGCGGGGCGCCCGTCGATCTGGTGAAGTGTGAAACGGTTGACCTTGAGGTTCCGGCATCAAGCGAGATCGTCCTCGAAGGCTACGTGAACCTCGATGAACTGCGCTCCGAAGGCCCCTTCGGCGACCACACCGGCTTCTATTCGCTCGAGGATCTGTATCCCGTCTTCCACGTCACATGCATTACGCACCGCAAAGATCCGATCTACGCGGCGACGATCGTGGGTAAGCCTCCGCAGGAAGACGCATATATGGGCAAAGCGGTCGAGCGCATCTTTTTGCCGATGATGAAACTCACAATTCCAGAGTTGGTGGACATCAACCTGCCGATCGAAGGTGTCTTCCACAACCTGATGATCGTCTCGATCAAGAAGTCGTATCCGGGCCAGGCTCGCAAAGTAATGAACGCGATTTGGTCGCTGGGCCAGGCCATGTTTACCAAGTGCGTGATTGTAGTCGACGAAGATGTAGACGTTCAGGATCTCGCCGATGTGACGCTGAAAGTTTTCAATCATATCGATCCCGAGCGCGACATTCAATACACGCTCGGTCCGGTGGACTCGCTCGATCACGCCTCGCGTTTGCCGGATTACGGATCAAAGATGGGGATCGACGCCACTCGCAAGTGGGCGAGCGAAGGCTTCACGCGTCCGTGGCCCGACGAGATTGTCATGGATTCGAAAACGAAGGCGCTGGTCGACAGCAAATGGGTGGCGCTAGCCAAAGAACTTGGGATCGGATGATCCGATCTCGGGAGAGGCCTCTGCCCCGGGCTGCCGCAGGTCAGGTTTAGTTCTCCATCTTGATCTTCGCCAGAGTCTTTACGACTTCGGCATCCATGGCCTCGTGCACTTCGATGCGCACAGCCGTTCCCTCAGCGTAGCGTTTAGCTTCGGCGATGATCTTCAGAACACGTGGTAGAAGGTTGCTCTTCCGCGCGGCTGCAACCGCCTTGTCTCCCAAGATGAACGCAGCTACAAAACATCCGACGCGAGGTCCCAGATACACGATGTTACGTTTCTTCAATTGCAGACGCAACGACCATCCGGCTTTGACGGAATAGCTATTCCACTCTTCTCCGTCCAACTTCAGGTCGTGCTTCAGATCGGTTACGAGTGCGTGCCACACAGCATCAGTCGGACCTAGCGCCGAAGCTAGTTCCTTCTTCGTGGGATGCTTGTCATGACCTATGAACGCGTTCGATAGCATCGTCCTGCCCCTTCTGGATCGCGGTAATTCGATTTCAGTGCCACAGCCCAAACAGCGTGCGCGCACCCCAAGCAGCGGCGATCCCGAACAGCACCGTGAAAACCGCACCAGTCCAACGATCTACAGTTGTGCTCTTGCTCCAGCCCCGGAGCACGGCAATCACTCAAACGACGAATCAAGACGATCGCGCCCGCGGCGAGAATCTTCAGCGGCATGACTCGAGTCCTCTCAAGTCTCTAAGGGCATCCACTTGGGACGAACCTTGAATCGATACTGTTGCAATGACGTGACTGCGCGCAGTGACCCGAGTCACCCTCGTCAGCGAATCGACCTGCGCCGAACGCATCCCGATCGGCTCAGCACAGAAGCTACTTGAGACCGCATCCTTGATCCGCACTCGACGGCTCACAGCCCGCACATTCGAGCACGGGAAGACGCGGATACTTCGGGTAGCGCGCGTCAGTCGCGGACCGCTCGCACCTGTAAAAAGTCGACCCGCGGTCCGACTTGATCAGCCGCATGAACCGGCAGTCCGCGCAGAGGCCCACGCGAAGGTTCGGCGCTTCTCTCTTCTCCTCGCTCACGCCTCCAGAATAACGCCATGCGAGCCGTGCAGTTCGAGTAGAACCCTTCCTCCGGCGACAGCGATTCTCGAGCAATCGCTCTCTTCTGCCAATGGTCAGCAAGATTCTTTCTCCGAACCTGAAGAAAAATTCATCGAATATTGACCGCTTTTGCACTGACTTTTCTTGAATCTCGCCAATTCACTTTGTTATAACGACTTCCCAATTACAGGAGGTTTCCCCGTGCCGTTTCCCAGGATTGGTGTCTTCGCTGTTTCTTCGCAGTCCCTGCGCGGCCTTTTTCTTGCGCTCCTGAGCGTCGCTCTCGTGAACCAGTTCGCGTCCGCCCAGCAGACGCTGGGGGCGATAAACGGAACCGTGACGGACAGCAGCGGGGCCGTCGTGCAAGGGGCCGCGGTTAAGGCCCGCTCGATAGCCACGAACCTCGAGGTAACGGCGCAGACTAAAGGCGACGGATCGTTCAGCATCACTGATCTACCAATCGGCACCTACGAAGTCAAGTTCACTAAAGACGGATTCGAAACTGCGGTGTATCCCCAGATCATCGTGCAGGGCAACCGAACGACAACGGTGAATGCCAAGATTCGCCCGGGCGCGGTGACCTCGACCGTGACGGTCAACGCTACGCCGCTCCTCAATGAGACCGACACAGCCAACGGCTACACGCTCGGCACCGAACAGATAGAATCCGTTCCACTGGGGACAGGTAGCTTTACGCAGCTCGCCATCCTGGCACCCGGAGTTAACGCAGACTTCCTCTCCGGATCGGGCTCTAACGAAGGTATGGGCAATCAGGGGATCGTGGCGAACGGACAACGGGACACCAGCAATCAGTTCACCTTTAACGGAGTCAATGCGAACAACCTGTTTAACGGAAACTCGACCAGCAATATTTCCGATAGCAGGTTTACGCTGAATACTGGGGAAATCTTCGGGGTAGGCGGCCAGGTTCAAACGAACAGCTCAGTGTTCGATGCAATCGGACAGGCCTTGCCAACTCCGCCGGTCGAGACCATTGCGGAGGTTCACGTTACCACCTCCATGTACGACGCTTCGATGGGCCAGGCCAGCGGTGCGCACATCGAAACCACCACCAAATCCGGGACCAACAATCTGCACGGTCAGGCTTACGAATACTTCCAGAATAATGCTTTCGACGCGCAACCTACGTTTCTGGTGCCGAATAAGTTCTTCACGGGCGCTCCTCCGCTCCACCGAAACGTATTTGGGGTAACGTTGGGAGGGCCGATCAAGAAAGACAAAATGTTCTTTTTTGGGTCCTACCAAGGACAGCGAATCAGCGACGCTCTTAGTGGCGCCTTTAACGGCGTTCCTACGCTTCCGGGTCTCACGGATACAAATCGGACGGATCCGGCGACCATCGCAAGCCTTGTGAACACTGCTGACACTTGTGGTCAATCCCGGAGTCCGGCATGTATCACCAATCCCACCACCCAGGTGGATCCAATAGCGATGGCGCTGCTTCAGGCAAAAGCTGGCGGGCAGTTCATCATCCCCTCGTACGATCCGACCATTACCGAAAGCGGAGCTGAGCCCTTCAATTCTCAAATCAAGGGGCCCCCTAGCCAATTTAACGCCAACCAGGCCAACGCGAATATCGACTACAACTTTAGTGAAAAGGACCGTCTCGCGGCTAAGTACTATTTTCAAAGCGATCCGACCAGCATCCCCTTCGGCGTCAGCCAGGTGGTAGGTTTTCTGCAAACCATGCATGCCGGGAGCCAGATGTTTTCCCTCGATAACACCACCGTGTTGACCACGAATACGACTTGGGAAAACCGCTATGGATTTATCCGCGAGGTCGCCAATGCCACGACCGCGCAGTCGCTGACGCCTAGCGGTGCGCAGATCAACCTTTTCGGTAGCACGCACTTCCCTGGCATCGCTATCGCAAACGCGGATCTCGGGGCGCCTTTGGCTGGTGGCGGCCATGTGAATGGATTCCATGGCAACCAGATGAGCATCGGGCCTTCGACGAATTTCGCCAACGCCGGAATCTTCCAGAACCAGCACGAAGGCTCATCTGCCTACCATTGGGTTCACGGCCGTCATTCGATCGCCTTCGGCGGCATCTTCGACTACGCCCAACTGAATGTTGAGAACCGCGAAAACCAGGTCGCTCTCCTCAACTTCAACAGTTTTTACGATTTCCTTACCGGGACGGTCGGCCAGGATCACAGCGGCGGCCAGTTTCTGAACGGCTCAACCAATCGTCACTTCCGATCGCGGTCCGCCGGTCTTTTCGTCCAAGACGGTATCAAACTCCGGCCGAATCTCACCCTCAATGCGGGCCTGCGCTGGGATTGGGACGGGCCTCTCTATGAGAAGGACGGGTTGCTAACGAACTTCTACCCGTCAGACTACAAATACAATCTGGCTAGCGATTCGTTCGGGCCCCTTCCTAACAACGAACCCGGGATCGGCCTGGTTGTCGCCGGAAACAACAAAGCATTTGGGTTCAAGGGAGTCAGCAATTCCACCCTTACCGGACGCCAGTGGATGTTTGCTCCACGCATTGGGTTTGCGTGGACTCCGTCTCATCTTAAGAACTTTGTGGTTCGTGCCGGCTTTGGAATGTTCGCTGACCGGGGCGAGTACTTCACCGAACTTTCGGCTAGCGCGGGTCTGGGAATCAGCGGACCCTTCAGCGTAACGACGCAGCAGCCCTTCACGGTTCCCGTCAACGCCAACTCTTGCACGCAATGCCTCGGCGCTCCGTTTGGCACGGCTGCTCCTCCGCCTCCTCCGAGCAACCTTACAGGAGTAGCAAACCTGGTCTACAACCAGTCTCAACTGAGCGGTTGCTCTGAACCGGTGACGCCTACCTGTACACCCACTGGCTTCGCAAATTCCGATTTCTTGTTCGGCGGTTACGATCCCAAGAACAAGCTGCCCTACTCGGAAAACTGGAGCCTGGACCTGCAATGGCAGCCGAAGAATGATGTGGTGCTGACGTTGGCCTACATCGGAAATCACGGAGTACATCAGCCGATACCGATTCCCTTCAACGAGCCTGGCGTCGCAACACCGACCAATCCGATCAATGGTCAAACCTACAGCTACGGTTTCCAGGCTGTGGATAATACGTCGCCTTCCTGTAGCGGCAATAATTCTCCGTGCCCGCTCCTTACCGAGCAAGTGCAAACAACGATTGGGGCCTTCTCGTTCTCCGATGGAAACACAGCCTTGCGCACGCCATACATTGGGTTCAACCCCAATGCTGACTTCTGGAGGGCCGAAGGCATCTCCACCTATAATGCCTTGCAACTCCAAGCCTCCAAGAGAATGTCGCATGGCCTGATGGTGAACGCGTCCTACACGTTCTCGCATTCGCTCGATGAAGGCAGTGGGCTTGGCGCTGGTCTATTCTTCAACGGAAATGACCCGCTTAAACCTCGAACCGCCTATGCCTCCTCCGATTTTGATCGCACGCACGTCTTCACCATCAGTTATGCATATCTGTTGCCGACTCGCAGGAACGCGTCCGGTTTTTTGAGTGCGGCAGTAAACGGTTGGGGCATCCAGGGGGTGACAGTCGCGCAGAGCGGTCAGCCGTTCAGTGTGATTGATTTCTCGGGAACGGCTGCCAGCATCTTCTTCAGTGCGGACGACTTCATCACTAATCCAATCCTGCCGTTGGCGAAGGGAATTTCCCCCAAGCAAGCGACCCAGGGTGGGACAGACAATTACTTCACCTCGGGGCCCAATGCTGGAGTCAAGGTTCCATATATCAACCCGAATGATTTCTCCATTCCGTTCCTTGCTCCTGGCCAAAGTGGAGTACCGTCGTGCGGCCCGACGGTCGGCGGCGCGACGGTTTGCGACACGCAGGAGACTGGCTACGGGTCGAACGCCCGGAACATATTCCGCGCTCCATTTCAGACGCGCTTCGACTTGTCGCTCTTCAAGAATTTCAAGCTGACAGAACGCGTCGCAATGAAGTTCCAGGCGGATGCCTTCAACATCTTCAACCATCCGAATTTCGATGCTCCAAACGGCAATTTCGCACTGAATGGTTGCTTTAATCCTCTTCCCTGTTTCCCGGACCCGAGTACGATTTTGTCGCCCGGGAATCCTAATCCGGGCAACTATGGAGTGATCAGGCAGACCGTCGGGAGCAACCGGTTCATGCAGCTGTCGCTGCACATAACCTTCTGATGCGCAGGCGCCGGGACGACCCGGCGCCCCTTTCGGTATACTAAGTACCGTATGCCGGTTCTGAAGAATATCGCCGCTATTGCGAAGGGCATGAGCATCACCTTCATGGAGATGTTTCAGCCCACGACGGTCGAGAACTATCCGGACGGCAAGGGACCGCTGAAGGGGGCTCGCTTTGAAGCTCGCTTTCGCGGCGCCCACGTGTTGCAACGCGACGAAAACGGGCTGGAGAAGTGTGTGGCCTGCTTCCTCTGCGCGGCCGCGTGTCCATCGAATTGCATTTACATCGAGGCTGCCGAAAATACGGCCGAAAACCGCGTCAGCGGCGCTGAGCGCTACGCCAAGGTCTACAACATCGATTACAACCGGTGCATTTTCTGCGGGTATTGCGTGGAAGCGTGCCCCACAGATGCGATCACCCACGGGCATGGATTTGAGCTGGCGACGTTCAACGCCAGCAACCTGGTCTACCGCAAGGAGCAAATGCTGGCCCCCCGGCCAGCACACATGGGAGCCAACGTCATATTCAACCAGGCCGACGTGGACGGTGGAGCTCCGGTGCAGATGGTTCCGGGGAGTTAACCTTCGAAACGAGTTTCGATTCCAACGACACGCCGGTCCATCCGAGACCGGCGTTTGTGCATAAGACCCGTCGTTGCCTGATGGTCGTTGGTCGTTAGCAAGCCCGGCGACGCAGCGGCAAGAGGCTAACGACCAACGACTAACGATTAACGACGATTCTAAAATGCCTGATTTTCTGCAAACCGTGAAAGAGCGCGTCGTGGTTTATGACGGCGCGATGGGGACCAACATTCAGAAGCGCAATCCCACCCTGGACGATTACTGGGGCAAGGAGAACTGCAGCGAGGTGCTGGTGTTGAGCCGTCCCGACATCATTCGCGATATTCATGCGGACTTCTTCCGCGTGGGCTGCGACATCGTCGAAACCAACACGTTCGGTGGATCTGGAATCGTCCTGGGAGAATTTGAACTCCGCGACCGCGTACACGAGATCAACTTGAAGGCCGCGCAACTCGCCAAGGAAGTGGCGCAACAGTTCTCGACGAAGGACAGGCCCCGATTCGTGGCGGGATCGATGGGACCAACGACCAAACTGCCCTCCCTAGGACACATCGGCTTCGAGGCGATGGTGGAGTCTTACGAAGAGCAAGCCGCCGCTCTGATCGAAGGCGGGGTCGACGTGCTGCTCATCGAGACGGCGCAGGATCTGCTGCAAGTCAAGATCGCAACGATTGGCGTGCTGGAAGCCATGCGGAAGGCGGGCAAGCGGCTGCCGCTGCAGGTGCAGGTTACCCTGCAGGACGAAAAAGGAGCGATGCTTCTGGGCACCGAAATTGGCGCGGCGCTGACTGCCTTGGAGCCGTTCGACGTCGATGCGATCGGAATTAACTGCGCTACCGGTCCGAAGGAGATGAACGATTCGGTTCGTTACCTCGGCCTCAATTCTACGAAGCATGTTTCCGTGCTGCCGAATGCCGGCCTCCCGGAGAACGTGGGCGGGCATCCGGTTTACAGACTCAGCGCGGAAGAACTGGCGCAGTATCACAAGCACTTCGTCCAGGATTACGGCGTCCGCATCGTAGGTGGCTGTTGCGGCACGACGCCCGAACATCTTAAAGCCGTGGTGGACGCAGTTTCTAACGTCGAGCCCGCCAGGCGCGACGTTAAGCGCGTGGGCGCGGCCTCGAGCGCCTATACCACCGTCCCCCTTGACCTTGAGCCCAAACCGCTGATCGTCGCCGAGGAAATGAATACGACGACGCGGGTCGAACACTTCCGCAAGCTGGTACAGGGGAAGAAGTACGACGAGATTCTAGCTCTGGCCAAGCGGCTGGTGAACGACGGCTCGCACATGCTGGACTTGTGTTGCGCGATTGTGGGTGAGGACGAGAAGGGCTACATCACTTCGATTCTGGAGAAGATCGCCACGCGTGTTCCAGCGCCGATTCTGGTGGATTCCACCGAGGCGGACGTGGTGGAGGAAGCGCTCAAGCGGATTCCCGGGCGGGCCATCATTAACTCGATCAATCTGGAAGATGGCGAGAAGCGGACCTCGCAGGTGCTGCCGATGGCCAAACGATACGGGGCGGCGGTCATCGCGCTCACGATTGATGAAGACGGCATGGCGCTGACGGCCGACAAGAAAGTGGCGATCGCTCATCGCATCTATGACCTCGCCACGAAGAAGTATGGCCTCGATGGCACCGACCTGATTTTTGACGCGCTGACTCTGCCGATTTCCACCGGGCAAGAAGAGTACCGCACCGCGGGGATGGAAACGCTGAAGGCGGTAGAGCGGATCAAGAAGGAATTGCCCTCGGTGAAGACTATCCTGGGTGTGAGCAATATTTCGTTTGGCCTGGACGCGTATCCGCGGCGAGTGCTGAACTCCGTGTTTATGCACGAGGCGGTGGATCATGGACTCGACATGGCCATCGTCAACTACACGAAGATTTATCCCCTGTACAAGATTCCGCAGGAAGAAGTGGAACTGGCTCGCAAGCTGATCCACCGCGATGCCGATTCGGACGGCGATCCGCTGCAGAAGTACATGGCACATTTCGCAGGCATGAAGGGCAAGCCGGTTGCGTCAACGACTGCACATGTAGATACGCTGTCGGTCGAGGACAAGCTTAAGTTCGCCATCATCAACGGCGAGAAATCGGTTGGAGAGGGCCTGCACAAGAAATCGCTGGAAGAGTTGCTGGAAGAGGCGCTGACGAGTTACTCGGCGCTGGAACTGATCAACACAGTTCTGCTCGATGGAATGAAGACTGTCGGCGATCTGTTCGGCGCGCGCAAGATGCAGCTGCCTTCCGTGCTCGATTCGGCAGGCGTGATGAAAGCGGCGGTCGCTTACCTCGAGCCGAAGATGGAGAAGAAGGCCGGGTCGCAACAGAAGGGGACGATCGTGCTCGCGACGGTAAAGGGCGACGTACACGACATCGGCAAGAATCTGGTCGACATTATTTTGTCGAACAACGGATTCAAAGTCATCAATCTGGGGATCAAGCAACCGGGGGATACGATCATCCGGTCTGCGCAGGAACACCAGGCTGACGCGATCGGACTGAGCGGGCTGCTGGTGAAGTCTACGCTGGAGATGAAGTACGTCATCCAGGACTTGGAACGGCAGAAACTTGAGTTCCCTGTCATCTGCGGCGGCGCGGCATTGACGCGTAAGTATGTCGAGGACGATTTGCGTCGCGAGTATGCGAATGCAGTTTTTTACGCTGACGATGCTTTCGCCGGCCTTCACATCATGGAAGACCTGGCCACGGAAGACGGCGCCAAGCAGACTCGGCTGACCGAAGGAAAAACCGTGAAGGAGTACGCGAAGGCTGCGTCGGTGGATGAAGAGACGGGGCCGGTGTTTGCGGAACGAAGTCCGGTGGTGGGCGATGCGCCGAGTATTCCTGTGCCTCCGTTCTGGGGCGTGCGCGTGCGCAAGGATTACGACTTGCGCGAGCTGTTCCCTTACATCAACGAAACGGCGCTGTTCAAGAATCAGTGGCAGCTGAAGACGGCTTCGCAGTCAGACTATCTACGGCTCGTGGAAGAAAAGTTCCGGCCAATTCTGCACAAGCTGGAGGACGAAGTTGTGGACTCTGGGCTATTTGAGCCCAAGGTTGTGTATGGATACTTCCCTGCTCAGGGCGATGGGAATGACGTGGTTGTGTACCAAGCGCCGAGTACCGAGTCGCGTGTCCCGAGCCCAATACCAGCAAACGAGTTCTTGCGATTCACCTTCCCACGGCAGCGGGAGGGGCGGCGGTTGTGCATTTCGGACTTCTTCGCCCCCAAGGCTTCCGGAAAGATGGATGTGATTGGACTGTCTCTTGTGACCATCGGCCACAAGGCGAGCGTCGAGACTCAGCGATTGTTCGAAGGCGGAGAGTATACGAAATACTTGTATCTGCACGGGCTAAGTGTTGAGACGGCGGAAGCGCTGGCGGAACTGCATCACAAGAAGATGCGCGAAGAGCTAGGTATTGCTGGCGAGGACGCGAAGGAAATTCGCGACCTGTTTCATCAGAAGTATCGCGGGTCGCGGTATTCGTTTGGGTATCCGGCGTGTCCGAATCTGGAGGATCAGACGAAGCTCTTTGCACTGCTTCACCCCGAAGAAAACGTCGGCGTGCGGCTGACTTCAGGATTCTTACTGGAGCCCGAGCAGAGCACCTCGGCGATTGTAGTGCACCATCCGGGCGCGAAGTATTTCGTCGTGTAAGCAATCGCGCGCCCGAGGGGTCCTTCGACTGCGAATGATCGTCTTTCAGACGATCATCCTTCGCTCAGGATGACAACGCCGAGAAGTTCTCCTACCAAGAAATCAGAACGCTGCTTGCAGACGCAGCGAATAGCTTCTGGGCGGGGCGATGGCGTTACCCGAGAAGAGTCCACCGAAGTCGATCACGTTCAGGCGATTGGTGAGGTTCTGCACGTCGGCCTGCAGTCGCATGGAAACTTTGTCATTCTTGTAGAGGTCCGCGCCAGCCGAGGCGCCGACTGCCAATGACGGTCTCACGCGGCCGCGATCAAAATTGAGGCGGTCAACAACGGCTTGCCCGTACTGTGCGAGCGCTTCCTGAAACGTCCCAGTAAATGCGAAGGGCAGACCACTGCCGTACTCGGCTGAGCCGGCAATCCACAAACGCGCGAGCAACCGGTAATGCAGGCGAACCCGCACGCTGTTGCGCTGATCCTGGGAATCGGGAAAGTGACCGGTGAGCTGAGTCTTAGCGTTGACCGCGTCGTCGGCCAGAAATAGGCCGCCCGTGACCGGAAACCAAGCATTACCCACGATATAGGAGTAGCTGCCGAAGCCGGAGAATCGCCCCCATTTCGGAATCTCGATTTTTCCTTCTGCCCCATAGATCACGGCTTTGTTGAAGGCGATTGGAAAACTGACCGCGGTGCTAAGAATCTGGTCATCGTCGGCGTAGTTGTTCACGTAGCGGCGGAAATAGTTGGCATCGAAACGGAATTGGCCGAAGAAGCTCTTGGTCGCTCCAATCTCGAAGTAGTTTCCGTGGGAGGGCTGGACGGGCAAGCGCAAGACGTTGGGACTGAGCGAAATGACCTGCGAGGAACTTGACAGCAGAATGTTCTCCGAAGAAGGAGTCTGGAAGACGCGATCATAAGATGCGTGGATCACGAGCTCCACCGACGGGAAGAAGCGGGCCAGCGAAAACCGCGGGCTGACAGCGTTCTGGTTGACCAGGAGTTGATAGTGATCCCAGCGCAGGCCGGAGCTGACGGTCCAGTTGCCTAAACGGATGAGATCTTGCACATAGGCCGACTGTTCGAGATCAGGGCGCCTTCCGGTGAAGCCGAAGATCAGGGGCGTGCCATCCGGGAACCTGGCGGGATCAGTGATTGCGTCGCTGAAATTCTCGTGCAGGAATAGAGCGTCGGATTCAACGCCGGCTTTCCACTCATGGCGCCCATGGTGCACCGAGATCGAACCGTTGAAGTATCCCTCCTTGGAGTCGTTATGCAGAAACGCCATGACGGGTGTTGAATCCGGATTCGAAGACAGGTCATTGGAGTTGTCGCGCACCATGCCCCGCAAGCTGCCCAACGCGTTCGACGAAAAAACGTGCTGGTAGGAAACGATGCCCATGGTTTCGAAGCTGTCGCCGTCTTGACGCTGGCCAGCGGCCTGCTGCACTTGTTCGTTGGGAATCTGAAAGCGGGTCAGACCGTGGCGGACAATCAAGCCGAGGCGGTCTTTGGCGCTGAGATCGCGCTCGTAGTTGACGGAGAAACCGCCTGTCATCCCGTCGTTGGTGTAGTTCTGCGGAACTACAGGATTCAAATAGTGGCTGGTCATGCTGCCCGCTGCACTGCCACCGAGCGTGTTTCCCTTCCATATGTACTGTGCCTGGGCGAAAGCGCCACCAGTATCGAAGCTGCCGCCGGAAAGGACAGCCCGGCCGTGCAGCCCAGCCAGGGTGTCTTTCAAGGTGTTGACCTCGATGACGCCGCCCATCTTCCGGCCAAACTCCGCAGGAATGCCGGCCGTGTATATGTTCAGGGAATCAACATCGTCGGCTTCAATTTCAGGGCCGAAGCTGGGAGAACGGTTATCGGTGAGTGGGATTCCGTCGACGACGAATTGGGTTTGATACTCGGAACCGCGCGGGTGCAGGACGGCATTGCCCTCGTAGAGCCATCCCGGCTCAGAATTGACCAGATCTTGCAGGGAGCGGCCGGGCAGGGATGTTGTCCGAGTCTGGATGGCCTGGGCGCCGATTTCGTTGGCCGAACCGGCGCGGTAGGGGTCGATGAGAGTATCGGCATCCTGCACCGTCACCGAGGTCGTGACCGAGGCTAGGCTCAGTTTGACGGAGCATTCAATGGGAATGGCGGAGCGGACTTCAACCGGGGCGGAAACCTCAGCGAAGCCGGGCTGATGGATCTGCACGCGATACAGGCCAAAAGGCAGGCGTTTCGCGATCAGCATGCCGGTGTCGTCGGTCGCGAACGTGTTGCGGTATTCGTTGGCTTCGCTGACCAGTTCGACCGTGCTTTTGACGCCGAGGCCGTGGGGGTCGGTAACCCTCAAACGAAGTTCTCCAGCGTTGCTCTGCGCCAGTAGCGGGAGAGCAAGCAGGAGGATTCCGAGGTGAAACGTCAGGCGTAACATCTTTGTAGCCGGGGAGGAACCCTCATGATAACAGCCTGGTAAATAGGACCTGGATTACGAAGGGAATCTCAACAAGACACAATGTTCTGTTCGAAAAGTTTTACAAACTGCAGACATAGTTATGACAAATCGAGGCGTCGAGTAGGGCAATTTCTAATCAGATCCTCGCGGAGTGGTTGGGCAGTCAGCCTCCGCGGGCCTTGATCGAAACCTTCAGGTCCTCCGTCACCGGGAGGACATGGGGAAAAACAGGCGCTCGTACCGCAGGGGGTGCGAGCGCCGTTTTGCGCTGGAGTCCATCCTGACTCTCACAGGTGCTTGTCTAAGCACTGGGCTGGCACGGTCCTGACCTTTCCGGTCCGCTTCAACTGTTACAATTTCTGTCATCGGCTCGGACGGCGACTCCTATTCCGTGTATGCTCAGCGTCGCGTGACGGAAGATTAAGGAGAAGGCTTATCCGGCAGAACGTATCAGGGTTGAATCATCAAGCGCCATGAAATGTCCTTTTTGCGGATTTGCGAACGACAAAGTTGTCGACTCGCGCGAAAGTAAGGAAGCGGAATCGATCCGGCGAAGGCGCGAGTGCCTGAAATGCGGCAAGCGCTTCACCACCTACGAGCGGATCGACGAAATCCCCTACATGGTGGTTAAGAAAGACGGGCGACGGGAAAAGTTCGACCGGCAGAAGGTGCTCAACGGACTGCTGCGGGCATGCGAGAAGCGTCCCGTACCCATCAGCAAATTGGAGCAGATCGTGAACGAAGCGGAGTCGTTCGTGATCGAATCGGCCGAGCGCGAGCGTAAGACCAGCGAATTGGGTGAACTAATCATGAACCGGCTGCGACGCTATGACAAGGTCGCCTATGTGCGCTTTGCGTCCGTGTATTTGGATTTCAAGGACGTGAAAGAGTTCATGAACGAGTTGAAGGATCTGGTGAAGGTCAAGACCGTGTAGTGGTTACCCCGCTGATTTCTTGATAGGACAATGCATTCATGGGTCATAAAGTAACTCTCGTTCCGGGCGATGGCATCGGCCCGGAAGTAACCCAAGCAACGGTGCGCATCCTGGAAGCGACCGGGGTGAAGTTTGAGTGGGAGACGTTTGCCGTCGGTGCCGATGCCTACGAGAAGTACGGGGAGTACATCCCCAAGGAAGTGATCGAGTCGATCGAGCGGACGCGCGTCGTGCTGAAAGGACCTGTGACTACGCCGGTGGGCGGCGGTTTTGCCAGCATCAACGTAGCGCTGCGCAAGAAGTTTGATCTATACGCGAACTTCCGGCCCATCCGGAATTTGCCACACATTCCAACCCGCTATCCAGATGTAGATCTCATTATCGTGCGCGAGAATACCGAGGGACTCTACTCTGGACTTGAACACGAGGTAGTGCCGGGGGTGGTCGAGAGCCTAAAGATCATCACCGAGAAGGCCTCCACTCGCATTGCGAAGTTCGCCTTCGAGTACGCGCGCAAGAATCAGCGTAAGAAGATTCACTGCATTCACAAGGCGAACATCATGAAGCTGTCGGACGGTCTGTTCTTGCGTTGCGCCCGGAGTGTGGCGAAAGACTATCCCGAGATTACTTACGGCGAGCACATTGTGGATAACACCTGCATGCAACTGGTGATGAATCCCTATCAGTACGACATGCTGGTGATGGAGAACCTGTACGGAGACATCCTGTCGGATTTGTGCGCGGCGTTCGTGGGCGGGCTGGGTTTCGTCCCCAGCGCGAATCTGGGAGACGATTGCGCCATGTTTGAGGCGGTACACGGATCAGCCCCGGATATCGCGGGCAAGAATCTGGCGAATCCAACCGCTCTGCTGCGGTCTGCGTTGTTGATGGTGCGGCATCTGGGCGAGCAAGCAGCCTCCACCCAGATTCGCAATGCTCTGGAGCGCGTGTATCGTCACCGGGAAAAGCTGACCCGCGACATCGGTGGGCAGGCAGGAACGTCCGAGTTCGCCGACGCAGTCATCGAGGAAATGGAAAAAGGTGACGCCGAACCGGCGCGGGCTTAGGATTTCCACGATTGCAGCCGTTTCGTATTCAGCGGCGCTTCAAGGCTTCCAACTCTTCCAAGGTGCGCGGCCAGTCCGATCCCAATAAGCGCGACAAACTCCGATCCGCAAGAACTTTCCCGCCAGTCTGACAGCGTGCGCAATAGTTCGTTTCCTTGTCGGCATAGCGAATCCGCAGAACTTTGTCGCCACACCTCGGACAAGGCTCTCCGTACCTGCCATGAACTGCCATCTCTTTGCGGAACGCTGTAACCTTCTCTGGAAAACCTGATTCCGCCTCGGCACGAAGGCGATCCATCCAGAGTTTGAGCGTGTGCCGGGTGGCCTCGTACAGTCTTTCCCACTCGTTTGTCGCAAGCTTACTCGTGAGCGTTATAGGAGAAAGCTGCGCGGCGTGCAAAATCTCATCTGAGTAGGCGTTCCCGATGCCGCTGAGCAAGCGGGGATCGGTCAGCGCCCTCTTGAGTGTATGATTCTCGGCAGTAAGGACGCCGCGAAAAAAATCGAGATCCGCGGCGAAGACATCGATTCCTCCCGCGTCGAACGAATGCAGGCTCTCCTCGCCGCTGACCATGTGCAACGATGCGCGGCGCTTGGAACCGGCCTCGGTGAGAACCAGGGATCCGTTGGGAAAATCGAAGGCTGCCAGACTCTGACGGCCCGCTAGTTTTGCGTTCGGAGGTCGCCAGTGCAGTCGGCCCGCGATCATCAAGTGCAATACCAGCCAGAGGTCGTCCTCCAGGCCGACTGCAATTCGCTTGCCGACTCGGCGAAGTTCGCGCACTTTTCGCCCCTCAGCAGATGCGAGCGGGGGCTGCGCGGTTCGCAGCAAAAAAGGGCTTGCCAAACGTATTCGCTCCAACGGTTGACCGGCGATGCGCGATTCGAGGGCACCGATATACGCCGCGATGTCTGGCAACTCTGGCATAGACACCAGCTTGACGGCAGCCTCTGGATTTTGCAATGTCTGTCTGCTCACGGGCGGTCATCCCTAGTGTTTTGCACACTCCGCCATTGACTCGCACGCGCAGTTCGGAGTAAAGTGCCTTGCGTTCTGGGGATTCTGGGGAAAATGACGCGCACAAGACGGCGTGTGGGGATAGTTCTCTTTCAGCTCGGTGGACCCGACACGCTGGAAGCGATCGAACCTTTTCTGTACAACCTGTTCTGCGACCCCGACATTATTGATTTTCCTTTTGCCCGCATCGGACGCAAGCCCCTGGCCAAACTGATTTCGACAACTCGCGCGCGCAAGGTGCAACACCACTACGCGACCATCGGCGGCGGCTCGCCCATCCGGAAGCACACAGAACGGCAGGCGCGGGCGTTGGAAGTCGAACTGCAAAGTCACGGGATCGACGCCGTCTGCTTCGTGGCCATGCGCTACTGGCATCCGTTTACCCGCGAGGCCATCGAGCAGCTTCGAGCGGCGGCGTGTGATGAAATCGTTCTCTTGCCGCTCTATCCGCAGTATTCGTCCACGACCACGGGATCAAGCTTGAATGAATGGCGGCGGCTGTTCTGCGACGATGTGCCGGTGCATTGCGTGGAGACTTTTTATCGCAATGCGAATTATCTGGATGCCGTGGTGGAGAAAGTGAATGAGGCGCTGGCGCGCTTTCCGGTGCCTGTGCGGCCAGAGATTGTCTTCAGCGCGCACAGTCTGCCCGTGTCGGTCATCGAAAAGGGCGATCCGTACCAGCGCCAGATTGAGGAGACGGTTCGGCTTCTGATGGAGCGCGGCGGATGGGGCAATCCACACCGGCTTTGCTACCAGAGCAAAGTTGGAGCCAGCCGCTGGCTGCAGCCTTCCCTGCACCAAACGCTGCGCCAGTTGGCAGCCGAGCGGGTGCGCGAGATGTGCGTCGTGCCAGTGGCGTTCGTTTCCGATCACGTCGAGACCCTCGGTGAGATTAATCATGAGGCGCGGGAACAGGCCCACCGCCTCGGGTTTGCGCAGTTCGAGATGAGCGCTGGTCTGAACGATTCTCCGAAATTCATACAAGCTCTTGCGCGGATCGTGCAGGATGCTCTAAGCGAGCCGGTTCGTTCTATCATTCCGATTCGTAGTACGGGGAGGCAGTTGGCGGAGCCGGAGTACGCGGCGGCCGCCGGTTTGGACTAGGGCCAAAGTCATCCTACAGGAGCAGGTACAGGAGGCAGTCTCATGGCGGAGCCGGAAGCCGGCAAAGTCAATCCGAACCCCGAGGCGGCGAAACCCGCGGCCAAGGGCGCGGTGGATGCCACGAAGTATGTGGGCACGCCGGCGGTGGGAACCTCAAAGGCGGCGGCCGCCGCCGGCGTAGCCGGGACCGCTCCATCGACCGAGATTGACCGTCACCGCCGGCGCTTCGTCTGGACCATGGTCACGGGCTTCCTGATGGCTTGGTTCCTGGCTTTCTTCCGCTTCTTCCTGCCCCGCACTCTTTTTGAACCTAATTCTGTTTTCAAAATTGGCTACCCGTCCGAGTTCGCGCTCGGCGTGGACACCAAGTTCCAGCAGAGGTTTCGCATCTGGGTGGATCGCACGCCCGACCGTTTGTTCGTAATCTACGCGCGGTGCACGCACCTCGGATGCACGCCGGACTGGAAACCCAGCGAAAACAAATTCAAGTGCCCGTGCCATGGCAGCGGCTACGACAACGAAGGAATCAACTTCGAAGGACCGGCGCCGCGTCCGATGGATCGCGCGCACGTGGAGTTGGCGCCAGACGGGCAGATCATTGTGGATACCTCGCGGCTCTATCAATGGCCGAAGGGACAGCCGAGCAAGTTCAACGATCCGGGAGCGTTCTTGACCGGAGTGTAGAAGAGCAGATTCCTCACCGGGCTTTCGCTCGGTTGGAATGATAAACAGAAAGTGGCTTTGAAATCATGGCTGACGAAAACAATCCGAACGGCGGCAACGGCTCTAACGGAAAGAACGGGAAAGTCGGGTTGGTGGAGCGGGTCGCCACCGGCGTCAAAGAGGACATTCAAGCCCTCAAGACCGACATACCCGCCAAGGCGAAGGAACAGATGGAGGGTCTGAAAGATCCGACCAAGACCCAGGTCTACACGTCGATCTTCCGCCACAAGCACGACGACACGCCGCGGAACCGGGCGCTGGGCGTGCTCTCGAACGTGTTCCTGCATTTGCATCCGGCGAAGATCAATCGCGATGCGGTGCGCTACAGCTACACCTGGGGCATGGGCGGGATCACGTTTTATCTGTTCATCATCCTGACCTACACCGGCGTACTGCTGATGTTCTATTACCATCCGAGCAAGGTGCAGGCATTTCGCGATGTGCTCTATCTCGAGCACGACGTTCCCTTCGGGAAGATTCTGCGCAACATGCACCGATGGGCTGCTCACCTGATGGTGATCGGCGTGTGGCTGCACATGTTCCGTGTGTTTCTAACCGGGTCGTATAAGAAGCCGCGCGAATTCAACTGGAACATCGGCGTGCTGCTCTTGGTATTCACTTTGCTCCTTTCGTTCACGGGATATCTGTTGCCGGACGATCAACTTGGTTTCTGGGCAGTAACAGTCGGCACGAACATGGCCCGCGCTACTCCGCTGCTTGGGCATGAGGGACCATTCGGGTCGATGCTGGGCATGACACCGTATAACGACGTGCGCTTCGGGTTGCTGGGCGGATCGATTGTGGATGCGAATGCGTTGCTGCGATCCTATATCTGGCACTGCATCGGGATTCCGATTGTGGCGTCGGTGCTGATGATTGTGCACTTCTGGCGCGTGCGGAAGGATGGCGGAATTTCGGGTCCGGCTCCAGTGATGTTGGAGGCGGAAGCAGACAAGCCGCGCAGAGGGCCGAAGGCAGCGGGCGAGTAAGAGTAGGAGAGACTTGTGTGGGGACAGCCGCCGTCGGCTGTCCGGTCGAGCGTAGGTCGACTGCCGCACCGAACTGCCGGGCTTTGCCCGGCTCGACAGCCGAGGGTGGCTGTCGCCACATGGTTGTTGGAGACTCTATGGATTGGCGACAACTCTGGGAGATTTGTTCGGCGCCGGACAACGTGCCGATAGTGGGCTTGATTCCGCTTCTCGCCTTCTACATCTATCTGGCAGTGAAACAGGCTCGGGCCAACGATCAGTTGATCGAACAACTCGAAGCGAGCCCCGAGATGGCCAAGACGCACCATCGCAAGACGTGGCCCTTCAAACCCGGATGGGCAAAGGAAGTTCACGTCTGGCCGTTTCTGCTGCGCGTCGAATTTCTCGCCGCCATCATCGTCACGATCATCCTGATGATCTGGTCGATCACGCTGAACGCGCCGCTCGAAGAACCTGCAAACCCCAACCTCACTATGAATCCTGCAAAAGCGCCCTGGTACTTCCTTGGACTGCAGGAGATGCTCGTCTATTTCGACCCATGGATCGCTGGCGTGGTCATGCCGACCATGATCATCATCGGGCTGATGGTGATTCCTTATATTGACACGAACCCGTTGGGCAGCGGGTATTACACCTGGAAGCAGCGCAAGTTTTCGATTTCGACATTTCTTTTTGGCTTCATCATTTTGTGGGTCGCGATGATCATCATCGGGACATTCATTCGCGGTCCCGGCTGGCAATGGTTCTGGCCGGGGCAAACGTGGGATCACAACCGGTTGATCTATGAAGTGAATCGCGATTTGCCGGATCTGTTTGGGCTCACGTCGAACATGGCGAAGGCAGTTTTTGGGGCCATTATTGTGGGCGGGTATTACCTGCTGGGCGGTGGACTAGTGTATTCGCTGTTCCGGCGGCGCATGGGGAAAGACTTCCAGCGCATGAGCCTGTTGCAGTTTTCGATCATGCAGTTCTTATTGCTGACCATGGTCGCGTTGCCGCTGAAGATGGCTCTGCGACTATTGTGGCATATCAAGTATGTATGGATCACGCCGTGGTTTAACGTATGAGGACGGTCGTTCGTCGCTGGTCGTTAGTCGTTAGCCCGGCGATCGATCCGCTCGTTGCGAACGACCAACGACTATCGACCAACGACAGATTTGTCGGAGGAACTGGTGCCTGAAAAACCCATCCCCGAGCAGGATCCAATAACCGGAAAATCGTACGCCATCCATTACCTGATCGCGACGGTGATTCTGATTGGCACGCTGTTCTGGGCTTTGTACGACGAGGCCTGGGGACAGCGACCGTGGAAAGCTTTCCAGGATCAATGGAAAGATCGCTATAGCGCGTTCCTGAACACCGCAAAATCGAAGTCGGCGACGTCCGAGAAGGATGTAGAGCAGAACCCGGATTACTCTGCGCTCAAGCAGGCTTACGAAAAGGCGTATCAAGATTCGAGGGCGCAGGCCGAAGAGGCACGCAAGAAACTCGACGACGCCAGCGCGCGATTACTAGCGGTGCAGAGCGTCTTCACCGACCGCCGTGCCTACGTAAACGCCTTGACCTACGAGTTGGAGACCAGCACCAGTTCCTTGGCAAAAGCCAGCACGCAGAAGGAAATCGACGCGTACAAAGCCGAGCAGGCCACGGTGGAGTTCCCCGACGGCAGCAAGAAGAAGTTCACCTTCCCGCAACTGGAGGAAACCTACAACGAAATTCGCGATGAGCGCACCAATCTAAGCTTGGAACTGGGCGACGTACTGAAGCCGGTGACCGCAGCGAAGGCAAAGATGGACGAGTACGTCTCGGATCATATGGTGGACCTGACGCCCGCGCAGATTGATGGACTCAAAAAGAAAACGGCGGATTGGGATCCCGCGATTGTGCAGATCAACGTGGCCGAGGCGAACATTGTCGACCGGTGCGAGTCCTGCCACATGGGCGCGCGTGAGCCGCTGAAGATTACCGAAGCGGCCATGACGTCGAAGGGCGCGAAGAAGCCTGATGATTATGCACAGGCGTTTGTGAGCCATACCGAACCCGAGTTATTGCAGATTCACGATCCGGACAAGTTTGGCTGTTCTCCCTGCCACCAGGGAAATGGCCGCGCTACCACGAGCGTCGAGAAGGCACACGGGAATTATGAACACTGGCTGTGGCCGCTCTATCCCAAAGAGAATGCAGAAGCGGGCTGCCAGAGTTGCCACTCGGCCGACATGGTGCTGGCCAGCGGAGACGTGCAGTGGCACACCATCAACGACGGCAAGGATCTCTTCCGCCAGCGCGGTTGCATGGGCTGCCATCGCTACGAAGGTTACGACAAGGAACCCGAGGACCTGAATTCAGTCGGACAGCAGATCAAGCAAATCGAAACGCAGAAGAAAGACGACGTAAAGCAGGCCGCAGACCTAATGAAGCAAGCCGACGCTGCCGAGTCGAATGAGGAAGCGAACAAGCTCAACGACAAGGCCATCGCCCTGAAAGTGGCCAATAGCAAGCTGGACGGCCGCCTGCAACAACTTGATTACCATTCGCACAGCCTGATGCAGGATCAGAAGAAGGTCGGCCCGAATCTGAAAGATGTGCGGCTCAAGCTGAATAAGAATTGGATTCCGGTGTGGCTTAAGAAGCCGTCGGATTTCCGTCCTACGACGAAGATGCCGAACTTCCGTCTGACCGACCATCAAATACAGGCGATCTCGGCCTATATCTGGCAGACGGGGTTCACCGGCGAACTGCCCAAACACAAGCCCGGCAACGCGGCACACGGAAAGGAATTGTTCGAGACCCGCGGATGTCTCGCGTGTCACTCGATCGGCGAAGGCGACCAGGTACAGGGTGGCGTCTTCTCCGCGAACCTGACGCGCGTGGGCGAAAAAGCAAATTACGACTATCTCGTGCGCTGGATTCACAACGCCCGGCAGCGGACACGTCCGTATTGTCCGTACGAGAAAAAAGATATCGGTCCCGAGGATTACGCGAAGAAGGGCCTTCCCTACCAGTTCGACCTGGATCACAGCCGTTGTCCGAACGACGGACACGAACTGCAAGTGCAGAACATGACGGTGATGCCGAGCCTGCGCCTGAGTCCCGAGGACGCCGAGGACATTGCCACGTATCTGATGACGCAGAAGAAGCAGGAGCCATCATCTTATGCAGATGCGTCGTTCATGGATGATCCGGCTCTCAAAGAGGAAGGCAAGAAATGGGTGCGCTTCTATGGCTGCGGCGGATGCCATGAAATCTCTGGCATGGAGGATGAAGGTCGCATTGGCACGGAACTGACGTATGAAGGCAGCAAGCCGATTGAGCGCCTCGATTTCGCGCTGTTCACGGAAGTCGCGCAGCGTGGCGGCAAAGACGCCGAGCCGATCAAGGATAAAGACGATCTCGCGCGCCTGCCCGGCGGCCCGGCGCAAGAACCGTGGTACGACCACAAAGGGTTCTTCGAGCATAAACTCGCCGAGCCGAATATCTACGACCAAGGCAAGGTGAAGAGCGAGACCGAAGCTGCTCGCATGCCGAACCTGCACCTGACCGAGGATCAAGTGCTCGACCTCACAACCTTCCTGCTCGGCAGCCAGGAGACTTCCCTGCCCGCCAGCTATCAGTACAAGCCGGGCGACGCGCGCCACGACATTCAGGAAGGCTGGTGGGTGGTCAAGAAGTACAACTGCATGGGATGCCACCAGTTCATCCCGGGCCAGCGCACGATTCTGATGGGCCTCAAGCAGTACCAAGACGTGCAGGAGCAGTTGCCTCCGAAGCTGCTGACGGAGGGCGCACGCGTCGATCCGGAATGGCTGCGCAAGTTCCTGTCAAATCCGGCACTGAGCATGACTGATACGAACCGCAATGGAGTACGGCCATACTTGAAAGTTCGCATGCCAACGTTCTCCTTCTCCGACAACGAACTAAGGAAACTCGTGCGCTTCTTCCAGGCGCTGTCGCAGCAGCCGTTGCCGTACATTCCGGAGCAGGTGCCAACACTCACGACTAAGGAAACTGACATGGCGCGGAGCCTGTTCTCGAGCACGGCGGCGCCTTGTTTGAAGTGCCATGCCACGGGCGATCCGACACATGACAAGATCTCCACGGCTCCAAATTTCTTGCTGGCGAAGGAAAGACTGAAACCCGATTGGGTGGAACGCTGGATCACTGATCCGCAAGCGGTCAGCCCGGGCACGTCGATGCCGTCGGGTCTGTTCAAGCAGCAGAACAATCAGTGGGTGTTTGCCGGACCAACGCCGCCATCGTTCAACGGGTATGAAGGAGATCACCGGAAGCTGCTCACCGACTACATCTTCCAATTGACTCCGGAAGAACAACGGAGAGTAGCGGCGTCAATGCCGCATGCGCGGGCGGCGGTGCAGCCATCTGGCAATCGCAAGCAGGCGGCTGCGGAAGCGCAACATGCGGCGAACGGAGGTTCGCGGTAGAATTCCTACGGCAGCCGAGCAGATTCCTCGACTCGCTGTCGCGTTCGCTCGGGTTCGTTCGGAATGACAAAGAACCTCAAAGATTCAGACTCACAGAACGATCAAAGAAAGGGCGACATCATGAATAAGAAAACAGGATGGAAGACGATCACCGTCAGCATGCTGGCATTGTGTGTATTGCTGCTGCTGGCAGCTTGTAGCAAGAAAGAGGAAGCACCGGCCTCGAATTCGATGGCCGAGCAACCGGCATCCGCCGCTCCGGCAGCCACTCCCATTGATCCGGCGACGGTAGCGACGATTAGTGGCACGGTGAAGTTTGATGGCGCGGCTCCGAAGGCGTCGAAAATCGACATGAGCCAGGACCCGGGCTGCAAGGGCGCGAACGAAGCTGAGAACGTTCTCGTAACCGGCGGCGATCTTGCCAACGTCTTCGTCTACGTGAAGGACGGGTTGGGCAGCCGGACGTTCGATGCCCCCAAGGATCCGATCGTGCTCGATCAGCAGGGCTGCCGTTATCATCCGCATGTGCTCGGCGTGATGACAGGGCAGACTGTGCAGATCAAGAACGACGATCCGACGACACACAACATCCATCCCACGCCGAAGGACAACCGCGAGTGGAACGAGTCGCAACCGCCGTCTTCTCCGGCGATCGAAAAGAATTTCGCGCGCGAAGAGATCATGCTGCCGGTGAAGTGCAACCAGCACCCGTGGATGAAGATGTACGTCAACGTGGTGAAGAGTCCGTTCTTTGCCGTGACTGGCAAAGATGGAAAGTATGAGATCAAGGGCCTGCCGCCGGGCGACTACACGCTCGCGTTCGTGCAGGAGAAACTGGGAGAGCAGGATCAGAAAGTCACGGTAGCGGCCAAAGAGACGAAGACTGTCGACCAGAGCTTCAAACCAGCCGCCGACTAGCTCTTTGGTTTGGTATAGAATACCGGGTTGGACGTAGCGGGTTGGCGTTGTGTGCGACCCGCGCTGTTCTTCCACGCAGAGGCGTGGATTTCGTCTCTGTCAACCTTCCTGACCCGAGGGGCACGAACCTGAAAGCCATCGCAACAACGTATAGCCGGGGCCATCATGCCTTCGCCCTGTTTACAGCTTGCGCTACTTTTATCGTCATCACCGCGGGAGCTCTCGTAACCAGTAACGACGCGGGGTTGTCCGTGCCAGACTGGCCCACATCGTTCGGGTATCTCATCAAAGTTCCGCATTTTGTGGGTGGAGTACGTTACGAGTGGAGCCACAGAATGCTGGCAGGATCACTCGTCACGCTCACGCTGGCCATAGTGGTCTGGACCCTGATCGTCGAACGGCGACGCTGGATGCGCTGGCTCGCGGTGGGCGCTTTCTGCACTGTCATTGCGCAGGCGATCCTCGGGGGACTCACCGTCTTGTTCTTCCAGCCGCCAGCCGTTTCTACGGCGCACGCCGCGGTTGCCCAGACGTTCTTCTGCATCGCAGTCGTCATCGCGCTGTTTACCGGGCGCAGGTGGGTAGAGGAGCAGCCGCGGGTGGAGTTCGACCAGCGGCGGCCTAGCTTGTTCACGCTGACTTTGCTCTCCATCTTTGTCTTGTACGTTCAACTCATCCTGGGCGGGATGTTTCGTCATCACGGGCTGAGCTGGTGGCCGCACGTGTTGCACGCCGTGGTGGTCTCGTTCGTCTTGGCCTGGACGGCAGTGCGGGCGCTAACGGTGTATTCCAATATCGACGCCGTTCGTCGTCCGGCAATCCTCATGCTGTCTTTGATGATTGCCCAGCTGTGCCTTGGCTTTACGGCGTTCCTGACGCGCGTGGCGTGGGGCAAAGACGCGGTGCAGCCTGAGTTCCCGATGGTCGTCTCGACGGTGGCGCACGTTGCGGTGGGAGCGTTATTGCTCGCGACAACGGTGATCCTGGCGATCCAGGTCTGGAGGCACGTTCCAGTCGCATTCGAGGAGAGATTGCCAGAGGCCCAGCGAGATCCTTCAGCGGCATAAGCAAACTCCAATTCGTACCTGGCGACGCGGGGGCTCAACTTCTTCCAACCTGCAGTGTTCTACTGGCCACTGCTGTTGCTCGCCATTATAGTGGGCAGGATGTCGTAAACTGGTTGCAGTCCCCGGGGAATTGTCTTGGTCTCAAAAGTCTCTGCACTCGCTGATGCCGGTTCGGAAGTAGAGCACGCTTCCGCCCCTCCGGTCATTTCCGTACAGAATCTGGTCCATCGCTATGAGAACCGCACCGCGTTGAATGGAGTCTCGTTCGACGTGCGGCCGGCAGAGTTATTTGGCCTACTTGGTCCGAATGGCAGCGGGAAGACCACGCTTTTTCGCATTCTCTCGACATTGATGGTGCCGACGGCCGGGCGCGCAATCGTGATGGGATGCGATGCGGCGCAGGACCCAGCTCGCCTGCGGCGACAGATTGGCGTTGTGTTTCAGGCGCAGAGCGTTGACCTGAAACTGACGGCGTACGAGAACCTGTGGCATCAAGGACATTTGTATGGCCTGCACGGAGCTGCCCTGAAAAAGCGCGTGGGCGAGATTCTAGCGCGCGTTGGACTCGCCGACCGGGCGAAGGAGCGCGTCGAAACCTTTTCGGGTGGAATGCAGCGCCGGATCGAGCTGGCGAAGGGATTGTTGCATCATCCGGGGGTGCTGCTGCTGGACGAACCGACAACAGGGCTAGATCCTGGCGCGCGTCGCGACCTGTGGCAATACCTGCAGATGCTGCGCGACGAAGAGCAGGTTTCGGTGCTCGTGACGACGCACTTGATGGAAGAGGCCGAACGTTGCGACCGGCTGGCCATCATGAATGAAGGAAATCTGGTGGCGTTGGGCACACCGGCAGAATTGAAGAGCGAGATCGGCGGCGACGTGATCATGCTGGATGCGGCGCACGACGCGGGTTTGCTGGCCGAACACATCCGTGCCCGTTTCCACGTGGAAGCGGCGGTATTGGGAAACCAAGTCCGCATCGAGCGCGAAGGCGGCCACCGCTTCGTACCCGATGTGGTGGAGGCATTTCCCGGCGAGATCCAGGCGATTTCGGTCAGCAAACCCGCGCTGGAGGATGTGTTTATTCACCGCACGGGGCACAAGTTCTGGAGCGAAGAGCGCGAAGCAAGTTCCGAAGAGACGAAGAAAGAAACAAAGAAAAAGAGGAGGTAGCTTGCGTCCCATGATTCTGGTGCTTTCTCTGGTGCTCGGCGTGGTTCCGTTGGCGGGCGTCGTGTGGATTTTCGTGAGCGGCATGATCACATTGTCTCCGCTCTCGGCCACGGTGGACGGGCTCTTCATGACGCTTATTCTGCTCACGCTTTCCGGCTGCTTTCTGCTAAATGCGTTCTGGGAGATGCGAGACCGCGGCTTGCTCGGCAAGAAGCAAGCTCCACCTGCGAAACCCGCAGCAAAGGCGAGCTAACCAATGGCAACCCAGGCAGCAACTTTGGCGCGGCCGATAGCGCCCGCATCGACGGGTGTGATGCTTCCGTCATTCACTCTTTGGTGGCGGGAAATCGTGCGCTTCTACCGGCAACCCACGCGAGTTGTAGGCGTGCTGGCGTCGCCGCTGGTGTTCTGGCTAGTCATTGGCTCCGGATTTGGAACTTCGTTTCGTTCCGGTGGCGGCCCGGGCCAGCAGCATTACTTGGATTATTTCTATCCAGGTGCACTGATCATGATCGTGCTGTTCACTTCGATCTTCACCATGATGTCGGTGATCGAAGACCGCAAGGAAGGTTTTCTGCTTTCCGTGCTGGTCGCACCAGTGCCGCGTACAGCGATTGTGCTCGGCAAGGTACTCGGTGGAACTACGCTCGCCGCTGTTCAGGGCATGATCTTTCTGATCTTCGCGCCGTTTGCTGGCGTCCATCTGGAGCCGATGCAGATGCTACTGGTCGCGGTCGTGGTATTCCTGGTTTCGTTTTCCCTGACGGCGCTCGGCTTTGCGATCGCATGGCCTATGGATTCCTCACAGGCCTTCCATGGAATCGTGAACCTGTTTCTGATTCCGTTGTGGCTGGTGTCGGGCGCGCTGTTCCCCCTCGCGGGCGCCTCGGGATGGATTCGGGTCGTTATGCGATTGAATCCCCTTACTTATGGAGTGGAGGCTTTGCGAGGGCTTTTGTACCCCGGTGCCGAAACCGCCTTTCCACTACCGTCAGCGATGGCGACCCTCCTCCTGTTTTCTCTGGTCATGTTCGGCCTCGCATTTCTGATGGCGAACCGCCGCACGACGAGGCCCGCTGCGTGATCGCCGAACAATACGCCTTCTTCCCTGCCCTTAACGCGAGTTTGAATGGAACCAGCGCCGTGCTGCTGCTTGCGGGGCGAGTCCTGGTTGCGCGCGGTCGCATCGCTGCGCATCGCACCTGCATGATCGCGGCCGTGATTGCGTCGGCATTGTTCCTCGGATGCTATTTGTTCTTCCACTTCAAGGTCGGGAATATTCGATTTCTAGGCGAGGGATGGGCGCGGCCGGTTTATTTTGCAATTCTGATTTCGCATGTCACGCTCGCAATTGTCATCGTTCCCTTGGCCATCATTACTCTGAGTCGTGGCCTGAAAGCAAGGTACGACAAGCATCGCGCCATCGCCCGGTGGACATGGCCCTTGTGGATGTATGTTTCCGTCACCGGCGTGATCGTGTACTTCATGCTGTACCAGTGGTTTCCGCACGGCTAATTCTTTACCACGGAGACACAGAGACACCGAGGAAAACAAAAATCGAGGGCTCATTGCTGGCTTTTGAGTTCCAGGCCGTGCTTTTCTCCGTGTCTCAGTGTCTCCGTGGTGACTGATCTTCTATGTCAGTCTTGAAGTTAAAGATCGACGTTTCCAGCACCGTCGGCGACACCGCTTGGCGCGAGATCCATCAGTTCGATCAAATTCAGAGCGCAGACTTCGGCCCGCAGTTCGGCAGCGGCGGACGCTGCAATCACTCGCCGGACGCTCCGCATGCGAAGGGTGAGTGGATTGGGGCCGAAATCCGGCTCCAGACACCGCTTCTGGCGCAGTACGCGATGGCGCATTACTTGGAGCAGGAGCGCGTGCTCGACGCGGATGTGGAGTAGGCCAGTCTCCCGGACGACGATTGTTTTCTGCTATATTGCTCGGCTGTGTCAGACTTGCTCCACACACCGCCGCTTCCGGATCTAGCCTTCGAGCCGCCTCCGTCACCTAACCGAAGGCGTCGGCTCATAGCTGCCGGATTGTCGACTCTGATACCCGGAGCGGGACAATTCTTCTTAGGCAATCGGCGCAAAGCATTTGGTTTTCTCCTTTTCCTTGCTGCAATCTCAATTGGCTTTTGGCCTCTGCGGTTGCCTCGGTCGTACCCCGGCATAATGCTCTTGATTTCGGCGATTGTCCTCTTGTGGCTGTTTGCGGTCTGCGATGCCCTGTTCGGAAGGGATAAAATCTCACTTGGTCGACTGTCCAGGTGGTGGCTTCTGGTAGCCCTTCCTCTGCATTACGTCGGAGTAAACATCTTCTTCACTTCTCTTCTTTTCCTTTCCGGCTTTCGCACCTTGCAGTTCGCAGCTTCGGCGATGGAGCCGACTATCATGCGCGGCGAACGTTTCGTTTCTGATATGAACTACTATCGCCGCGTGCCGGAAAGTCGAGGCAATCTCGTGGTTGTGCGCAGGCAAGACCTCCTGACCGTCAAGAGAATCGCCGCTGTAGGCGGCGACACAATTCAAGGGAAGGACCAGCAGGTGTTTGTAAACGACCAGCTTCAAACCGAACCGTTCGTCCAACACAAGTTTCCAGTTGGAAGGGATCCTCAACTCGATACGTTTGGCCCAGTTGTGGTTCCGAGCGGGAAATATTTTGTGATGGGCGATAATCGAGATATCAGCCTTGATAGCCGCACGCCCGATTTCGGATTAGTGGATGCGATGTCTATAGCGGGGAAGCCCCTTTACGCCTATCATTTCAGCGGCCAGCCACTCTCACGGGAACTGAACTGAATGATGCAGTCGAAGAGTATCGCGTCAGAAAAAGACGTCTCCGCCGCTGATCCCGCGTCCAAGCGCAGCATGTCGCGCACGCAGAAGATTCTGTTCTTCGCTACGGGCTGGCTGATCGTTCTCATGCCGTTTCTGTTCTGGTGGAATACCTGGTTCGGGCGGCATCTTTCCGATCAGCAGGTGACCGAGTATCTCCACGACGACAAGAAGCCGCGTCATATTCAGCAGGCGCTGGTGCAGATCAGCGATCGGATGTCGCGAAACGATGCGGCTTCGAAGCAGTGGTATCCCGACTTGGCGCGGTTGGCGGTCAATCCCGTGGAGGAAGTGCGGAACACGGACGCTTGGGTCATGGGGCAAGACACATCGGGCTCCGGATTTCACGAAACGCTACTGAAGATGCTTGCAGATTCCTCGCCCATGGTGCGGGGGAACGCAGCGCTGTCGTTAGTGCGTTTCGGGGATGCAACGGGGCGGCCTCAGATTGTAGCGCTGCTGCAGCCGGGCCGAATCACCGCTCCCGTCGATGGTCGCGTCGTCGATGCGGACCGCCCCGGCACGGCCATCCATCAGGGAGGATTGATCGCGAAGATCGCGACCGCAGACTCTTCTGCACCGGTTGAGGTCCGCTCGCCAATTCCCGGACGGATCCGCTCGGTTTCACAAACCGGCGCGACCGTGGCCGCAGGCTCGGAAGTAGCGGTAGTCGATCCGGGTACCGAACAAGTGTGGGAAGCGCTGCGCGCCCTTTATCTGGTGGGCCAGATGGACGATCTGGCGGCGATTCGCCCTTACCAGCGGGATCTGCCGGACATTTCCAACGATGTACGGCAGCAAGCGGCGGAGACGGAGAAGGCGATCCGGGCCCGGGCGGGAGCGAACTGATCGTTGAGCAATTTTAGATTGTAGATTTCAGATTGTAGATTTAAGCAAACCGAACCTAATCTTCAATCTGAAATCACGAATCTGCAATCCTCCCTTTCAACTAAACTCAATCATGGCGCAAAATCTCGGCTACGTGGCTCTGGTTGTCCGCGACTACGATGAGGCCATAACGTTCTACACACAGTCACTCGGATTCCAACTGATCGAGGACACGGACCTCGGCAACGGCAAACGCTGGGTTCTGGTGAGGCCGCCGGGATCAACTGGAACCGACTTGCTGCTCGCGAGGGCAGTTAACCCCGAGCAATCCAGCCGCATTGGTAACCAGACCGGTGGCCGCGTGTTTCTCTTTCTTCACACTGACGATTTCTGGCGCGATTACCGTGCCATGAGCGCTCGCGGCGTGAAGTTCTGTCGGCCGCCGAGCGAGGAATCGTACGGAACCGTGGCAGTCTTTGAGGACCTCTACGGCGATAAGTGGGATCTGCTGCAGCTGAAAGCGGACCGCTAAATCGCCATCGGCCCGACTTCCTTTTCCACTTCAGCCGTGTCCACCATCACGATGGCGTCCCAGGGGCAGCCGTCGAGGAAGCAGCCGTCGGGGCCCTTGCTCAGGCATTTCTTGCAGCCGATGCAGAGGATGGGGTCGATCTGGATGCGGCCGAATGGCGGATGATCTTCGTCGGGCACCCAGAACATGCAGTCTTCCACCGGGCAGTATTCGACGCACGCGGGCGAACCGGCGCATCCGGTGCAGCACTCGGTGATCACCGCCAGTTCTTTGGGTTTCTTCTTGCGCGGGGTGGCGAGGCCTTTGGACTTCGGTTCAAACTTGAGCTCGTCGGGAACCATTCCGACGGCCTTGGTCGCTCCGGGTGCAGCAGGCATGGACGGGATTATACCTCAAGAGGCTATTGGCCCTTAGCCTTTGGCTGTTGGCTCCCAGTTCTTCTTTCTGGAGCATGCAACCCGCCTAGACGGGACGAACTTATCTCCTTTTGAACCTAAGCCCGGAGTCTGACTCTTGCTTGAACGCGGCCTTGTCGTCGGCGTATTTGCCCACGAACCTCTTGAGTTCCGCCGACGATGCCGTGAGTACTATGGCGTCGTCAGTGCCTCGGGTTGAAAGATGGGCAAGCCCCACTTTCTGCTCCTGCATGGCCTGCCACAACCAATCATGTTCTACGGGGATGAGGGCAAGACGGTCGGCTTCCTGAGATACCAGCAAGAACGAGTGCAGGGGTAGACACAGATCACAAACTTCGTCCGATTGGGGAAAAACGTCGAGAAAGCGATGGCTGCCGACCTTCACCAAGTGCCCCTCGTACGCAGTGGCTTTTTGAGAGGTCTTGCACTCGGGCGCTGGCGCCATGGTTAGGGCGTATCTCTGCTCTTCGGCACTGATCGTCAGAATCCAGATGCAATCTTCGTCGGCCTGCCCCCACGAGCCGACGAGCGTCTGGTCGAACGTGAGGTCCGGATCTGGGCTCGCCGAACGCTCTTCGTAAAGCGGCTCAACCGAATACACCCAGCAACTGGACAGCCCGAGCAGGCCTACGACGATGAGAACGGGTCCAGCAAGCCTAGAAACAAAGCGAGAAGAGATGACACCGGAGAAAGACATACGCCTCCTGCGGCCAACAATGCGGACTCAAGTAATACTTGAAGGAGAGCCTGCCCCAAAATGATACTCCTTCGCGCCGTTTGTCATGCCGGGCACCTATCCACCGGCCTCCTTCTGTTATAGTGAACCCCTGCAAAGGAGCACCGATATGGCCGGTAAGAGCGTCAACAAAGTTATTCTTCTGGGAAATCTGGGCAAGGATCCTGAGGTGAAGTACACCCCCAGCGGCACGCCCGTCGCCAAGTTCAGTCTGGCTACGAATGAGCGCTTCAAAGACAAAGACGGCAACTGGCAGGACCGCACCGAATGGCACAACGTCACCGCCTGGGCGCGGACGGCGGAGATTGCCGGCGAGTATCTGAAGAAAGGTAGCAAGGTCTACATCGAGGGCAGCCTGCGAACTCACTCCTGGGACGACAAGACAACCGGCCAGAAAAAATACATGACGGAGATCGTTGTGAACGACCTGGTCCTGCTCAGTGGACGCGGCGAAGGCGCCAGTGGCGGCGATTTCAGCGGCGGAAGTTCGCGCGGAGCGTCCTCTTCGGCGGGCGGCGGCAACAATTTCGACCAGCGCTCGCCTGAGCCGGAGCCAGCACCAGCCGGGCCGATCACGGACGACGACATTCCGTTTTAGTCGCCGTCTCCGACGTCGACCGAGACCATTTCCAGGCTATGCAGCAAAGGGCTCGAGTCTGAGACGAACTCCACGTGCCCGCATCGCGGGCAGGAGAGAGTGGCAAGGCCGCTATTGCCCGGAGCTAGGTTCACGCGCATGAGCTGATATCGCTCGAGCCTCTGTTCACATCGCAGGCAACATACCGTCTTGTGATAGGGATCGGGAGAGACGCCGCTCGGCGTCTCGATGGCTGGTTTCATAACTTCCTCAAAAGCAGGAATTCTGGAGCGGCCTAAAACCCGGCTGGCATCCAGTGTGTGAGTGGAAGGAGTGTACCATGATTGGTGCACTTCACAAGGTGGTTTTCGCTTTGAGGCATTACCTTAGATGCCCCCTGCAAATCGCAGCGGAGAGAGCACCTAAAGCACCGCCGACGCGCTAGTGCGCGCCTTGCGTCTTGTTGATCACGGTCGCATACGAACCATCGCCTTTGGCCCCGGTCTGTCCCGGCTGCCCCACCAATTGAAAATAAGCGTACTGATCTCCGGCCGGTAGATCCGTCGTCGGAATCTCAACGCTACCCGCAGCGCATACACCGGTGTCCGGCGCCGTAAGCACACAGTAATTCGGATCGTACGCCAGCAGTGCATCCAGGGTGTAGAGCTCCAGAATGGTCATGTGTCGCTGCACGGCAAACGGCAGCAACGGTCTGAGGTCTCCGGCCTCGCTCTGAGGATTCAGCGAGGCCGTCGGATCCGACAGATCAATCTGCTGCAACTCCAGCGGGTACCCTGCCGTGTAGTAATTGTCAAACATGGCACACCAATCCGAGGTGCAGTTGTCTGCCGATTGCGCATAGTTCGCAATATCGGTCGCGCGCAGCCCCTGGCTGCCAAATCCGTTCACTTTGCCCGCCCCATTCTGATGGCTCACCGCGATCTGCGCTTCGGCCGAACCATAGGTGCTATCCGACGGATTCCCCGCCTCATTCAGCGGATCCAGCATCTGAATCATCGGATTCTGCTGCTGAATGAAGCTGTCGATGTCCGTGTAGTACTGCAGCCATCCCGCCTTGGTGTAGGCGTTTGCGCCCGGCAGCGCCTCCAACGTGTCGGTGCAGTACGGGAACGCTTCGCCCCCCACCGACCGCCCGATGCGCATGTAGCCAATCTGCGAGCGATTGGGCGAGTTGTTGAAGTGGACAATCGCCGCCGCCACGAACGCTTCCCAGGCCGTCTTGTAAGGCGCCTCGTACGGAACCGGCCATGATTGCTGGGAACTGATCACGGTCCCCGGAACGCTGGCAGAGTCCGCCGACGGGGTGCCCGATTGATACTGGAACGTATTCGCCGTCGCGTTCTGTACCGGGACGCCTAGCGGCTCGGTTACGCCGACGGTTTCAGCGCTCGGACCGTAGTCGGCGTGCGCGAAGGTCGCCGTAAATTGCGTCGCCGTGGAAGCGGACACGGTCACCGTCTGTCCGTTCAGAAACGTGGCATTCCCCAGCTTTAGAAACCGGACCTGCATTCCCACAGGAAAGCTGTTGGCTGCCGTGACGGTCAGAGTCTGCGTTGCGCTCACGACCTGCACGCTGGTCACGGTCGCCATTTCAATGTTGTAGTTGCTCGGCGTCGTGCCTCCCACCCAGATCAAGTCCCCGTTGTTGTAACCGTGACCGTTGTCTGCGACCGTAACCAAACCGGTCGCGTCGCGAGTCATCGAGCTCGCGATCAGTCCCACCCACTTCGTGCAGCCATCCTTGTTGCCGTTGATCAAGTCCTGGCCGCCCGCCCCAATATGCGTCACCCATCCCGGGCTCGTCACGTAGTCGGGCGTGCTGACGTTGATGCAATCGTTCGAAATCAAGCACGTCGAGGCCACGCTGTTAATTCCATCCAGCAGGATGTTGACCTTCTTCGTCCCTCCCTGCGCCCCGAACCACTGGGCATTCTCATTGTCGGTCTGGGTCCAGTCGTAAGTGTGGGTCCATCCCGAAGAGTCCATCTGGCAAACATCGGTTCCCGTCGGACTGCAGGTCGCGGGGCCCGGCGTTCCCTTTTCGATCGAGCTCCAGACGTTGGGTTCAGTGACGCCCTCAATCGCCGCCTGAGTCATCACCGCGCTCATGAAATGCGTATTGTTGGTGCCGCTCTTCGGCGGAAAAGCCACATAAACATGGGTGAACTGGCTGGGCGGCGGTGGGGGCGTCTGAGAGATCTTCCCCGAATTCGAACCACAACCTGTGAGCAGTAGGACGAAGAGCGAGGGTACGCATAACCGCGGCAAAACAGCTCCGCTACATCTGGGCATTGAGGAGGGCTCCGACGAATATCTATAGTTCTCGCCATTTAAACACGATTGCAGGCGGGAAGTTTCGCCGGCGTTCTGATTAATTTCACCCTGGAACGCTGAAGAACGTCGGCCCGAGTAAGAACCGGCTCAGGTTCCCATCGGGCCGAAAGAGCTCCACAACGATACTTTTTTCCTTACTTCACGACTTGCTTCACGTTTCCTGACGTGCTGGGGTTGATGTTGGGCGTTCCAGTATAGGTCGCCCGGATTTCCTTGGTCCCGCTCGGCAACTTGATCGAAACCGTGGCCACTCCATTCTTCACCGTGCCCGTACCCAGTACCGTCCCCTGCCAGACGATATTGACCGATCCGGGGGGCGCGCCAGCCGAAGAACTCACGGCTGCCGTGAATGTGACCGCTTGACCCTGACTGGCAGGATTCGGGGTGGAAGTGAGTGTCGTGGAACTCGTCGCCGGATAGACGTATTGAGTCAGAGCGCTGGACGCGCTAGCGCTCCACAGCGGGCCTCCGCCATAGCTGGCAACGATCTTGTGATTGCCGGCGGTGAGCGCCGACGTCTGGTACGTGGCCATGCCACCCTTCATCGCCACTACGCCCAGAACCGTGTTGCCGTCAGAGAACGTGATCTCGTCTCCATCCGGCGGTGGACCGTAGCCCGAAATCACGGTAGCCGTGAACGTGACGCTTTGGCTGTAGTTGGAAGGCTTCAGGCTCGAAGTCACCGCGCTCTGAGTGGGCATGATCTTGGCGGCCCCAATAAAGGTCCCGGCAATGTCTGGCACTGCCGTTCCGCCACTCGTGCGTCCCGGAGCGCTCAGATTAAACGGAACGAAGCCGATCTTGGACGCGTTCGCCGAGCTCTGCAGAGCGAAATTGTCGGACGGATAGAAGGGGGCCACGAACATCGGATCAGCGACCAGGCTGCCGGGATCCTCGCCCAGGGACTGCCACTGGGAAAACGGCATGTGAGTGGAAACCGAGCACGAGGAATCCGTGGTGAAGAACGCGTACGAAGGCGTGTCGCAGCCCCCTACTCCACCGTAGCAGTAAAGGTTGTGGGCATAGTTCTGAATCGTCGAGCACTTGCCGCCGTAGTAATAGGCGCATCCTTGCTGCATTTCGGCCTTGTATCCGTAAAGAACTATATTGCTGGTGAAGTCGAATTGCTTGACGTTGGAAGCCGGCGCTTCGCATCCTTGCAGCAGAATTCCGCGACGTCCAAACGCGAGAATGTTGTTCTTGTAAGTGTTCGCCGAATTGGCAGACTGCGGTCCGCAGGTCTGCTGCAGGGCCATGTGGGTCACGCGGTAGACGAGATTGTTCTCAACGTCAACGTTGCCCGTGTCTTTGTCGAGATAGATTCCCATCCCACCGTATCCGTCGGCGTCCTGGGTGGAGGCGTCGGTGATGTCATGGATCTTGTTATTCAAGATCTGGTTGCCGGTCGGAGAAGTCGCGCTGGCGCTCGTGTTGTAGTAAATCCCGCCGCCATCGTCGAGCACGCCCTGCATCAGGTTGTAAATGTGATTGAAGGACGTAATGTTATTGAACGCGCCTTGCGAGTTCGTATTTCCTGGAGGACACCCCTGGCTGCAGATCGAGATGCCCGCCTGATACCCGTCGTAAATATCGTTGTGCGTGTAGGTATTGTCGTGAGCGTCGCCCTGGACGATGGCAAACGAACTGGGATATACGCGGCCAAAGCCTTCAATGGCCGTGTTGTTCACCATGATCGAATGGGGAACGTTACTGTCTGTGTCCGTTGATTGGCTGATATTGCCGACCCGCACTCCCATGGCTCCAAGGTCATACAGCAAACTGTTCTCTATGGTGTTGTTTGACGTCGTGCCGCCTGCATTTGTGGAAATACACCAGTTGGAGGAGTTACCGTCGATGCAGGATACAAACTCCACCGCGCCTCCGGAAGTCTGAGTGATGACATCGGAGTCCAGGGTAATGTGCGAGCTGTTCTGAAACGAGAGCGCGGTACCGATCGCCGGGGCCTGCTGCATGTCGGCGTAGCCGGCGGCGGGCGGAACGAAGTTGTCGTGCTCGAAAGCGATCCCGCGGAACGTCACGTACTTGAGTCCGAAAGCGACCAGCAACTGGGGAACCTGTGGCACGACAATGGTGTCGGTCTGCGGATTCTCTCCTGAATTCGCCAGATAGTTCAGAGTCCAGGGACTCTTGGAGCGGTCGAGAAACCATTGCCCAGGCTCGGTGAACAGGTCCTTCACGTTTTCAACGATGTAACGGTGGTTAAGCATGAAGCCGAAATTGGCTTTCGCGGTATTGACCGGCAACATGGTCGGACCGGTCAGGTACACCATGCTCGTAGCCGTGTCAACGCAGCTGATTCTCAATCGCGAGGCGGTGAAGTACTCGAAGTCGATAACTTCGATGTCCCCAACCACATTCGCATTCCCAACAGACTGTCCGCACGGATTGGACGCCGGCGGGGCCAGGTTCTTCCAGGTGCTTGCAATCGGATCCTGCGGGTTGTACTGGAAGCGGTCGAAGCACTCCCATCCACTGCCGCTCACGTAGTAGCTGCAGTTGGGCTCAGGCGGCGAAGAGGGGGGACCGGGCGAGTTCATAAACACGGTGCCCGCCACGCGATAGTACGCACCCAGATTGTTACCGTTCGCGGCTCCCAGGCGCGGGCGCAGTCTGCGCTCGTTGTTGTAGAACAACTGCTCGAAATAAGCGGTGGTCGAGGGCAGCGTCGCCTGCCAATGGTTGCCACTTACCAAGGTCATGTTCTTGATCAGCACGCCGCCGCTGATCACCGGAGTCTCGCCCGGATAGTTCTGCCAGATCACGGACAGGAGGCTGGTCCCGGAGTCGGCGGAGGTGAACGACAGCGGCGCCGATTGAAAGTAGGTGCCTTGCCGCAGCATGACGACGATGGGCGCAGTGCGGCTCCCCGAATTGCTCAAGATCGCGCGCACGACCGTCTGGGCCCGCGCGACCGTCAGGAACGGGCCGTCGTTGGCCGACGAATTGGGAGCGGGTAACGTGCCGCTCCAGCTGTCCTTGCCGTCGGAAGCAACGTAGAAGTCGGCTGTCTGGGCATTCGCCAGTTGGGCCAACAGCAGCCAGACAAAAAAGATCAGAGACAGACTCTTCATGTGATTCGCCAAACAGAACGAAACGTCCATGACGAGGCGGCGGTTACAAACGCTAAAAGACCCCTGCCTACAAGCACTTGCTGAGCCAGATTTTGTTGGTTGCATCATTTTCAGGTCTAACCTCACGAGAGTCAATTGAATGTGCAGACTCGGTGGTACATGACCGGGCAGAACGGAACTCGAAGCCTCCGCATCTACCTCTCCCGTACTTCTTTGCCTGCACTCTTTCTCTTTCTCGTCGCGACCTTCAGGAGGGAACGGGTCCCTGGGGGTCGGGTTCCGCTTCAGTCAACGAACTCTTTTTCACTTGCTACTGCGGTCCGTGGGCTGTGACCACGGCTTGACGATAGGACGGCCCATACTGCGAGTAAGCGGGCCACTGCGGATCGAATGCGGTCATCAGGTCCTGGATGTAGATCTCGAGAATGTTGGTGTGGTGAGCCACGGCGAACGGAATGATGTCCGCCATGGAGCCCGTCGTGGTCCCGCCGTTGGCGATGCTGGCACCGGCCTGCTGTAACTCGAGCGGCACTTGTCCCGCGTACTGCGCAAACAACGTGCACCAGTCCGAAGTGCACGGCAAACCAGCCTTGAAATTGGCGATGTCAGCCTGTTGCCAACCTTGGCTGCCGATTCCCTGCCCGACCGCCACGGCGTTTCTCGCTTCAGCAGTCGTGTAGGACTGGTCCCACGAACCGTTGGTGTAAACCTGGTTCAGCGCAGCCATCAATTGCATCGTCGGATTCAATGACCTTTCGTAGGCATCCATCTCATCGACGTAGCTCAACCATGTGGCCTGCGAGAAACCGGGCATCACATTAGAACACCAGGGAAAGACTTCTCCGCCTACCGCAAGTCCCACGCGAATGTAGCCAATGTGCGGGTTGTTCGCGTAGTGAGCCAGAACCGCGGCAATAAACTTCTTGTAGGCAGCTTTGAATGGGAGCTCATACACTACTGGGAATCCGCTGTGCGCGCTTCCATTTCCGGGATAGCCCTTGCACGTCACCACGTCCAGCGGAGCGACGCCAAGAGAAGATGCCCACTGCGAACTGAACACGTAGGCCGGCGTGAGCGTGTTAACCCCTCCGTTCGAAGCGGGGCGGACGATGAGGTTCACGGTTTTGCCTGCATCATAGAAGTGCTGCAGCGATGCATCGAACGCCGAGAAGTCGTAGACTCCCTGACTGGTCTCAATGGTGTTCCAGTCCAAACCCGGGTTTACGCCATCGACATAGGGGCTGCTCAGCACGTAGGTGTTGAAGCCGTTCCACATGCTGTTGCCCGGTCCCATCGGCGGGAACAGCGCGTTAATCTTCACGTGGTTCACCGCGGTCGCGGCAAGAGTCAAGCTTGCCTGAGCGGTCTGAGCCGGAGCCGAAGAATCCGTCACCTGCACGGTGAAACTGAATTGGCCGGTCTGATTCGTAATGCCGGAGAGAATTCCCGAGTTGCCGACCGCGAGTCCGCTCGGTAGAGTTCCGGAGACGACGCCCCAGCGGTACGGAGTTTTTCCTCCGCTGGCAGAAAGCGACGTGCTGTACGCCACACCGTCAGTCAGAGACGGAACGCCGCGCGTGTTGATGACCACAGGACTGCCCGTAACAGCCGCAGCAATCGTCGCCGTCGCCGCCGCCTTGATTGAAGAGTCCGCCGCGCTCGTGGCCGTCACCGTGACTTGAGTGTTGACGGACACGTTAGGAGCCGTGTATTTCCCGCTGGAGGAAATGCTGCCCGGGTTCGCTGCCCATGTCACAGCGGTGTTGCTCGTGTTGGTCACAGTAGCCGTGAACTGCTGCACGGCTCCCGAGGCGATCATGACCGTCGCCGGCGAGACTGAAACGCTCACTTGAGATCCACTGCGTGATACGGACAGCGAGAGCTGACCACTACCTTGGCCTGAGTGGACATCGGTGACTTCGATCGTAAAGGCGTAAGTGCCGCTCGTCGTAGGCGTGCCCGTGAGAGCCCCAGTCGTGCTGTTCAGAGCGATGCCCGGAGGCAGAACGCTGCTCGCCGAGTACTGATAGGGCGGCACTCCACCTGTGGCCACTACATGAGCGCTATAGGCGGTTCCCTGCACGGCCGCAGGCAGTGAGGCCGATACCTGAATTTGGCTTACCGGCTGGCCGGTAGATTTGGGCTGGATATTCCCCAACGTGCCGCAAGAAGTGGTGAGAGAGAAAGCCGCGAGCAGGACAATTCCCACTCCGGCGCTCAACGTTTGTTCAAAGAACCTGACCTTCCTATGTTTCTCAGCACGAACCGTAATTCGGGGGAATCCGGCTGACATACTGGGCGACCTCGCTCGAAATGTTTGGGAACTGTGTTCTTGAGGGACTGTAGGCCGCGTCTAGTAATGCTTATAGATCACAGAGGGCCAGCGCCTGTTAGGGCCACTAGTACACGCGCAAATGGGAGAACCACCCGACACCAAAGTAGAGACGCGGAAATGTGATCGGGAATAGGAGATGAGGGCTAACTCATGGGAACTCGAGTAGGGAGCGGGGCGAACGGAATTCAAAAGATCTAGGATCGGTTCCGGGACGCAGTAAAAGTTACCCGGAAGTCAGCCCATTGCCTAACAACCGTTCCAGATTCGACGGGCCCTATTTGCTGGCCCGCCCTTGGTGAGCGTTCACCATCGCTCGCCGCCAAGCCTCTCCATATTGCCCATGAGCTGGATGGCCGGGGACCAACGCCACATGCAGATCGGGCACATAGATCTCAAGAATGGTCGCGTGGTGAGCAACTGCAAATGGGATGATTTCCGACATCAGCCCGGTGCGGTTTCCGCCGTTGGGATCGCTCGGGCCCGCTTGTTGCAGTTCCAGTGGTACTTTGCCCGTATACTTCTCGAACAACGCGCACCAGTCCGAGGTACAGGGCTTGCCCGCGGCATAGGCATCGATGTCTGATCGCTGCCATCCCTGGCACCCGAAGCCCTGCCCGTGCGCAACGGCCATTTTCGCCTCTTCGTCGGCATAAGACATATCCCAGCTATCGTGGGCGTTGTCTCGCTGCTCGTTGATCGCCGCCATCAGCTGCATGGTGGGGTGCAACGACTCTTCGTATGCATCCATCTCCTCGACATACTCCAGCCACCGCGATTTGCTGAAGCCGTTTTGCCCGCGCAGGGCCTTCAGATCATCGCTGCACCAGGCGAAGGCCTCTCCGCCCACGGCCAGCCCAAACCGGATGTATCCGATATGCGGATCGTTGGCGTAGTGTGCCAGGACAGCCGCGATGAACTTCTTATACGCAGTTTTGAAGGGAGCTTCGTACACTGCGGGAAATCCGCTTTCGCGCGATCCATCGCCTTGATAGGCCCGGCATGTCACCACGTCCAGCGGAGGCGCGCCCACCGACTGCGCCCATTTTTCGCTGAACACATAGTCCGGGGTGATGTGATTCACTCCGCCATTCGACACCGGCCGGACAATGATATTCACTTTCTTGCCCACATCGTAATAGCGCTTCAATCCGCGGTCGAATTCGGAAAAGTCGTACTCTCCCTGCCGATGTTCGGCAGTCGCCCAGTCCAAGGCGGGGTTCATTCCATCGATAAGTGAGTCTTTGAGCACGTACTGGTTGAAGTCCGACCACAACTTGTTGCCGGGGCCATTCGGCGGGAACAGCGCGTTGATCTGCACCTTCTGTTGCGCCAGCACACTCGCGGAACTCACAAACAGGAAAAGCACTGCCACCAGTCGCTTCATAGCACTGGCATCTTACATGAAGTACCCGCGGATTCGGAACGAGGAACCTCTACCCGAGGAATGCCTGTCGCGTCGAAGAGTGGCTTCAGTTCCCCTGAGCTGTGTTCTGTAACACCGTCGCATAGGCCGCGTGGTACTGGCTGTAGCCGGGGTAATCAGGTGCGTAAGCGATCAGCCAGTCTTCCCAATAGATCTCGAAGATCGTTGTACGTAGGCCGGCGGCAAAGGGCAGCAGATTCACGAGCGATCCAGTTGGCGGAGCGTTCGTGGGATCGCTCTGTCCAAAGGTCTGCAACTGCAAGGGGACTTTGCCCGTGTACTGTGTAAAGAGAACACACCAATTGGCCTGGCAGGGCTGGCCCGCGGCGTAATTCGAAATGTCGCTCAGCTGCAGTCCCTGATTCCCGATGCCAATGCCATTCGCCACGGCATGGGCGGCAACGGCGTTGCTGACGGCTTGCCCGTCGATAAACGTGACGCCGATCATGAGCTGGTGAGGAGAATTCAAACCCTTCTCATAGTCCAGCTGCGTATCCAGATAGTTGCCCCAACTGGTGTCGGTCCATCCCCAAGTGGTGAAGGTGTTGAAGCAGGCCGCGTCCTTCTGCATGCCGAACACCGGATAGATCTCGCCACCCTGGCCCAACCCAAAGCGAATGTATCCCACCGACGAATTGTTCGCGTAGTGTTGGACCACCTGAGAAATAAAGGCCTGATAGGGCGTCAGGAACGCCGAAGCATAATAGTTCGGGATGCTTTCCCCGCTACAGGTCGCCGTGTTGGCCGACCCCAAGTCATTCATCACGTAGGCCGGCGTCGCAGAGTTGGTCGCACCATAAGAGACCGGCCATACAATCAGGTTCACCTTCTTGCCGGCGGCAATCCAAGGCTGCAGACGGCTGTCGACGGAATCCCACACGTACTGAGGGTTCGCTCCCGGCCCCTGATCTACTTCGCTCCAGTTCACCGAGAAATTCGCGCCCGCAACGATGGGATTCGACATCAGGTACTGCTGGATGTCGGGAAAATTCGGCGCTTTGCTGGACGGGGGAAACAGAACGTACATAGACGGGCCGGAGGAATTCGGTGGCGGATTGGGTGGCGGTGAAGTCTGAGTGGACGGCGCACCGGTGCTCAACCCACATCCCGTCAAGCACAAGCAAAACGCAAAAACTGGCACCCAGTTCTTCACGCTAATGCCCCCTAGACTTCCCCTGGGACCTTCGCACGCCCATCCGGAAATGCAGTCCCAGAAACAACGAGTGGGCGTCAGCCCTTAGCGATTAGAGTCGCTACCCTCCCCTCCTACAAGGGGTCGGAGGTACAGCGTGAGATTGAGCCGGCGGACTCGCCCACTCCCTGACCTAAAGTTTGTGATTGCTAGGACTTAAGCGGGACCGGAGCGGGATGGCAAGCCCAATCCGCGGATGCGGATGGACAGATGTGCGAATGCGCAAGATTGTGCACTAGAGAAATTGGACTCTTGAAGAATTCTGCGAAGATGCTAAGGTATTTGAAGTCGAGGAGTCCTGCCCAGCCCCCGAAAGCTAACTCCCTCCCGGGTATACCAAACTCTGACTATGATTAGCAGGTCCCAAATGCATATCTGTCAATCGTCTACGCTGTCACTTCGAATGCGATGGTTCCGCTTCTTGGCCGCGGCTGTCTGTCTGCTCGTCTCGTCTGCGAGCTACGCTCAAAGCCCGATCAAGCACGTCGTTTTCATCCTGCATGAGAACCGCACCTTCGATAATTTGTTTGGAACCTTTCCGAATGCAAACGGTGCCACTACGGCCCCGATATCGACGGGCCAGGTGATTCCCCTTGGCCACACGCCGGATCGCACTCCTCTGCCGCTGAACCACACCCAGCCGACCGAGGTGATGGTCGCGGACTTTGGCAAAATGGACCGGTTCGACCAGTTGACAGGTTGCACACAGAACGAAAGCTTGATGTGCTTGACCCAGTACACGCAAGCCGATATCCCGAATCTGTGGCAGTACGCTAGCACGTTCGTTCTGGCGGACAACTATTTCTCCTCTTTGCACGGGCCCAGTTTTCCCAATCACCTTTTTGTGATCGGCGCGCAGAACGGCGGCGCCGCCAACAACACGAATCCCATCACGAATCAGGGTTGCGCCGCGGCGGCCACTACGAACGTTGTCGTCATCGACGGTCAAGGCGAGATCAGCACGCCGTATCCTTGCTTCGACTTCCCTACCCTCGCCGACAGTCTCCAGACCGCCGGGCTGAGCTGGCGTGCCTACAACACGGGCAGTGACTTCGCCGCAATCAATCACATCCGGAATACTGCCCTCTGGAACAATATCGTCCCGGTCGGCCAGTTTGCCCTGGATGCGGCCGCTGGCAAGCTGCCCGCAGTAAGTTGGCTCTTGCCTCCGGGCGCGGAGAACCAGTACCCCACCAACAGCGCCTGTGATGGCGAAAACTGGACCGTCACCCAGCTGAATGCACTGATGCAAGGGCCGGACTGGAGCTCCACCGCAGTCTTCATTGCGTGGGACGACTTCGGCGGATTCTACGACCACGTCGCCCCTCCCCAAGTCGATGAATACGGCCTGGGTCCACGCGTTCCCGCACTGGTGATTTCTCCCTATGCCAAACCTGGCTATATTTCGCACGTCCAGTACGATCACACGTCCGTCTTGAAGTTCATCGAAACGCAGTTCGGCCTTGCTGCCCTGACCTCGCGCGACGCCGCTGCCGCAGATTTCTCGGATGCATTTGATTTCACGCAGACGCCACAGGCGCCGCTCGTTCTGCAGACACGCCACTGCCCCGCTGCGTCACCGAATTCCGTTAGTTTTCTCCCTGAACTGGTGGGCAGCACTAGCCGCGTCGCACAGGTCATTCTCAGCAACTTCAACAGCACGGCCATGACGATCTCCAGCATTACGGCCAACCACGACTTCGCCACCACCAACAAGTGCGGGGGCAGCCTCGCGCCATACAGCCCCACGAATGGACCCAAGACTTGCACGATCAATGTGACGTTTACGCCGACCGCGGCTGGGGCCCGCAGCGGAACGCTTACGATTGTTGACTCCGACTCTTCCAGTCCTCAGGTAGTGCAGCTGGGAGGGACCGGAACCCATGTAACGCTGTCTCCGACTTTGGTCGTCTTCGCAGCGATTCCTGTGGGCAGTGCCAGCGCCTTCAAGACCGCCACGGTTACCAACCAGGGCGCAGCGTCGATCAACATCAGCAGCATTGTTGCCGCCGGCGATTTCAGCCAGACCAATACCTGCAGTTCCACGTTGGCCGCCGGCGCCAGTTGCACGATCACTCTGCGTTTCGCCCCCACCGCTACAGGCACACGATTCGGCACGGTCACGATCAACGACTCCGACAGCGGCGGCCCACACGTGCTCAATCTCACAGGAACCGGGACCAACGTTGGCTTGGCGCCAGCTTCCATCAACTTCGGGACAGTCAGCGTAGGCACGACCGCGACCTCCACTGCCGCAACCCTGACCAATCGCAGCAGGACCGCCACCGTCACCATCACGGGCATGACCGTCACCGGGAGCCAGATCAGCGGTGTGAATACCTACACGCAGATTACTGTCTCGGATTACACGATTGCCAACACAACGTGCGGCGCGACTCTGGCTCCAGGGAAGACCTGCACCTTCACGATCAACTTCACTCCGACCCTCGTGGGTCCCAGAAACGGCATCCTGAACATTTTTGAAGCTGAGGGTGACAGCCCGCAGGCCATCACATTGACAGGGAGCGGAAAGTAGCAGGGCACAGTTGTACAAGCACGGCGGAGTCAGGCGCTGCCCGCACACTGTTCCCCTTTCGTCGGGCGAGGAACCTTCCCCGCGCCTGCGCAGAGGTCGTCCCTGAGCACAGTCTGACATGTCAAAGCTGATGCAGATCCGGTATGGGGCAGCGCGCAGCGGTTTGCGCGGCCCCCTGATTTGGCTCCGCCACAGGGGTCTCGATTCGCACGACGTATTCCTCGCTTCGTACGCCAGATCCGGCAGCACACTGCCAAGATTTCTTCTTGCCGAAGCTCTGACCGGCGCTACCGCCACGTTCGACGACATTCAACAGGTCGTGCCCGAGATCGGCATTCACGTTCGCGCCAAGGAATTGTTCCCCGGTGGCGGACATCTGATCAAGACTCACGAGCGCTATCGTGCCCGCTATAAGCGAGCAATCTATATCGTGCGCGACGTGCGGGACGTAATGCTCTCCGCGTTCGCACGCGAAAAAGGAATGGATCTGCTCAGAGTCCGCAGTCTGGATGACTACGTAGAACCTTTCATGCAGGGAAGAATGGTGCGCTATGGCCCCTGGCACGAACACGTGGGCGAGTGGCTCGATTCGCCTCTGGCCAAACGAGGCGGGCTGCTCGTACTGCGCTACGAAGATCTTCGCACCAATCTCGCTGGTTCCTTCGCCCGTGCTTTGCAGTTTCTGAATCTCGAGTTCGATGCCGCTGCGATTCAGAAAATCATGGAGAACAACTCCATGGAGAAAATGCGCAAGCGCGAAGACGCCGCGACTCGTCTGCCGAAGACCGGAAAAGAAGAGGGACGGCAGGTTGGCAAAGGCGCTGTGCAGGGCTGGCGGCAGACCTTGTCGCAAGAGAAACTCCAGGTGGTCGACCGCTACGCCGGCGACGTGCTGCGCCGCCTGGGCTATCCAACGGCGCCTGAGGTGCTGGCGGGCAAAGGGCTTCACGAGCCGCCAACTCCGTTACCTCCGGCCGGTGCTGCGGGATCGCAGGTGTCGGCTATCGCTGCCCGCAACGGCTGGTTCTCTTCCCTCCGCCGCCGCCGCAAGGCGATGGGCGGAGCAGTCGCAGACTACTTCAGCTGGTATCGCTACTAAACTTCTCCGAAGCCATTCAGACAATAAAAAAAGCCTGCCCAAGCGGGCAGGCTCTAACTTTCAAAACTCGGACTCTTTACTTGCGATGCTTCGCTACGCTAACGTCCTGACTTCGCCGTTCATTGACAAGGGCACAGGCCGTAAACGTAGACCTGCCCTTCCGTCCCCGTGCCGGAAAATCCCTGGCCCCCTACGAAGACTTTGCCATTCACCACGATCGGCATTCCGAAACGAATGGCACCCGGGCCTACGCTGCCCTGATAGATCAAGTTCACGCTCGAACCGTTCGGAATTGCGGTATAGGCGCGCAGAAGGTCTGGAGTTGGGGGTGTATTGCTCGATCCAGCCGTGGAGAGAGCCCAAAGCACGCCAGTTGCGGGATTCGCGCCATCCCACGACACAACCAGGGACGCCCCCGGGTATGGAAACGTAGCCGGTGACGATCCCACGGCTGAATTAGTGTTGAACGTCCCCACGTTCGTCGTGCTCAAGGGGAAAGCTCTCAGCGCGTCGGCAGAGCCAGCGGTATACAGGGTGTTGTTCCAAAACGCAGGTGTGGAGAAGCTGCCTGTCCCTTGCTGATGTATCGCCACGATTCCCGGGAAACATTGGGCGATCCCACCGCCCACCGCCCCCGTCGTGCAGTTATCGGGCGGAGCGTAGTTCGTGTTCGGAGGCGTCGGGTCGTCTTTCGGCGGATCAGTGATCCACAGCCCCATGTTCGACTGATAGATGGCATAGATCTCGCCCTGCTTACCCGCCGAAACTACCTCTGGAACGCCGTTGGGAACATTGAAGAGAACAACGCCACCCGATCCCAAATCACGATCGTCGTTGCAGTTGGGATTGCCCTGAATCTCATTGAGACAGGGCCAATTGTTCGGGGTGTACCAGTCAAGCACATTAAGGTTGCTGTCGAGCTTGATCACGCTCTCGCCAAAGTTCAAGACGCCGTCATAACTTCCGTTGCTCGTGGCAACGAAGAGATTACCGTTCACCGGATTGTCGATCGCCGGTGCGCCCCCTGCCATCCAAATGCCGCTCTCAATCCCAACTCCCTGGCTGGTGACGAAATATCCGGTTGGCGCGGGCGACAGCGCCCCCGAGGATACCGTGTATTTCATCATCCATCCGCGGAATGGCGCGATGTCACAGTGTGAGGCCCACGAAATGTAAATCTGGGGATTGCCGCCCGCATCGTAGCTCAAGGCCAGTCCGGAGCGCTGGTTCTCTACGAGCGGATCAAAAGGTTCCGGGCTCCCCGAAGGAGTTGTAATCTCGACCGGACTGCCGAACACTTCGACGCCGGTGACCGCATCCACCGCATGCAGCCGCTGGTGATACGTCTGGCTGGAATCGGCGGACCGAGTTACGAAGTAGATCACCGGGTTCGGATTGAAAGTGGTGTTGGGATCAATCACCGGCGTGGACGTAATGCCAATATTCGGAGTGATGTTGGTGCACTCCGTGTCCTGGCCTTCTCCGGTGCTCAGCAGCCTTTCTCCCGCAGGCATATAGGAATTGCCCCACAAGGGCACATAGGTATCTGCGTCGAACGCGTAGACGTAGTTGGCCTCCGTGGCCACATACAGAACATTGCCCCTTGAGCTCGTGCTGTACAGGCCACTCATGAACAGTGGCTGCGCATAGATCTGTCCATTCAAACCGGTGATCGCTGCCACCCGGCCGAACTTGGTCTTGATTACGTTGGACGGATTGAGGATCGCTTCATTAGAAAACACACCATCGCGCGAAAGGTCGTTGTGATAGGTCAGCACACACGGCCCAATGCAAGGAGCGTTCGACCCCGTCACGGTGAGAACCGTCGCGCCGGTGAGGCTGACCGTGAGCACTGCCTTGACGGTGGTGCTGCCCGGTGCAGCACCCGAAGCCAAACCGGCTGCCGAAATCGTTGCCGCATTGGCATTCGAGGAGCTCCAGCTCACGACATTGGTGAGATTCAGGTTGCCGTTGCTTCTGTTTCCCGTTGCAGTGAATTGTTGGTTGTTGCCTTGAGCAAGGACAGGAGTATTGGGGGTGATCGTGATCGAACTGATTCCGGTGGTCGCACCGGTCCCGCTCAAGCTCACTGCTTGCGGACTGGTTGAGGCGTCATCGCTGATCGAGAGCGAACCATTGCGTCCGCCTACTCCCATCGGAGTGAAGTTCACCAGAAACGTGCAGAAAGTGCGTGCCGCCAGCGTGGCCCCGCAGGTCCCGCCCGGAGCTACCGCAAAATCACCTGCCGTGGCAGGTGTGATCAGATTCAGAGCGACGGTTTGGTTGTTGGCGAGCGTGGCGGTCTTGGTCGCGGAAGTCGCGGTGACGACTTGACTCCCGAAGTTGGCGTTGCTGATGGAGAGCGTGACCGCATTGGCGCCCGTCCCGGTGAGGTTTACCTGTTGTGGACTGCTGCTGTCACTGTCGTTGATGTTTAGAGTAGCGCTGTAGGGCGTCAGGCTGGTTGGAGTAAAACTGATTCGGTAGGTGCAGCTTTTCCCTGCTGCCAGAACTGCGCCGCAGCTTCCGCCTGACACCGGGGTGAATACGGAGCTGCCAGTAATCGTGGCGCCAGTCAGCGAGATGGACACGCTGTCGCTATTCGTCAGCGTGACGCTCTTTGTGAACGTTGCATTCAGCGCCAGATTGCCGAAGGCAAGAGTGGTGGGAGACACACCCACCGACTGCGCGTGAATTGTTGTCGTGGCGCACAGTACCAACAGGAGAAACGAGGCTGTGCTGAGGAGGGCTCCGAACAAGCGACTACGCATGGTTTTCCTCACGATACTGCCGATTTTCTCGCACAGGGAAACTCATCCCTGGCGGAACCGGGAGGTAATTTGTTGGGTCCCTGACGGCTGGTGGGGGGGGAATGAGTCGTCGCGCCTTGGGGGAAAGGCGCTTGATGCTACTGTCTTTTCCGCTGGATCGCAACTTCGAATTTACGAGGAGGTTGGGATGAATGTTGGCGGAGGATCGGGCCGCGGGTTGTCGTGTCCGTTTCCGTTGGAGTGATTGCTGGCGATCCGCCACGCGTTCGCGTGCTTCTCCACCATGAAGACTCCCGCCGTCGAGACCGGCGACATCACCGGAATGCGGGAACGGTCGCCCTTCTCCAGGATCGTCGGCAACGCCATGAAGTTCCGACCATGCGTAACCGCTGCCACACACCCGGCGGAACTCTCCGCGACGGCCAGGATTTCTTCGATCTGCCGCGCATAGCGCTCGTAAAACTCGTCGAAGGACTCCCCTCCGGGCGCCCTTTCACTCAGTTTCCGATTCAAGCGCTCCAGCGTGGGGATGATGTCATGCACCTTCTTCCCAGCGAGGGTGCCGAGATTCCACGGACGCAGGTGGGGTGAGTGCACGACCCGCGCTCCGCTCACTCGCTGCAGAGCTTCGGCAGTTTGCCGCGCGCGCAACAGATCCGAAGAGTAGATGACATTGATGCGGTGACCCGCCAGTTGGCGTGCCGTCTCCTCGGCTTCCTGCTCACCGTAGCTGTCGAGCGGAATATCCTTCCACGCGCGAAGTCGCTCTTCTTTACCCGGCCGGTTGAGATCGGTCCGCCCGTGGCGGACAAGGATCAGTTTACCCATGGTGTGAGTCTTCCTTTTCTTTCTGGAGTGTGGAGTGAGGGATTCCCCGAGAGTCCCTTGCTGCTAGTTTGAAGCATGGCATCCCAGCGGGTAAATGGCACGGACGAGGGATGCCACCCAAGTTATTGATAATAGGATTGTTGTCTCTATGCCATCCCGCCTGCTAAGGATACAGGTGACACCCGCTAATGATGTCGTTCGCGACTTGCTGGGCACCGTCCAAAACGTCGGCAACGCTGTGAGGAGCGTCGGCGACGCAGGCCATGGTTGGTGGAGGAGCGGGTGCCGAGTTGATGATTACATTCATGTAGTCCGGACCAAGCGTCACCGCCGAACTTGTATCCTGACCGCCGTAGATGAAATGGACGTAGGTGTGAGGATAGCTCAAGGTTGCGTCCGGAGATTGAATCGAGTCTGAGATGAACAGCGCCTGGTTCGTTGTATCCTGCGTGGATCGCGCCTGCGAACAGATCGGAGCTGAGTACGCGGGATCGACGTAGTTCTGCGCATCCGGCAGAGCCAGGCATTGATTGATGTTCTGATCGCCGGTGCCGGCAAAACAAGCGCGCGGGACGGGTTGTGCGTCCGACCCGCAGATGCAAGATTTCTCCATGTCGGAAAATGGCGGGCCACTCGTGGGCTCTACCATGGAGAAGATCGAATCCGTCCCGTAGTGCGCCAGAGTCTCAGCGATCAACTGCCCGCCTGAGCTATTCCCCGTCGCACACAGTGGCTTGGTCTTATCATTGTTATGAACGTTCGGGCTAGCGTATGCCCACTGGGCCAGAGTCGCATAGCGGCACGCCAAGCGGCGAATCCCACCTGGCCCAGTCTGCCAGCCCTTCGGAGTCGTATTGGTAAATGGGCCGCCGAATGAAGTCTGCACTGCAGTGAATCCGGCAGCTACCACATTGTTCACGGCGGTGTCGCCGTTGGTGTAAGCCTCGTAAAGCCCCGTTCCGTTGCCACCCCCGGTGAACATCACGGTCCCGATGGGAGTAGGAGTAACGGTGGGACTTGTCACTTTGACGTAGGCGGTGAAATCGGCAACCCCAGGACAAGACAAATCCACTGAATAACAGCTGCCGGGGACGTTAGCGTCGGCCGGACAGCTGATGGGAGTGCCTTGAGCCGAGCCCACCGGATCCGTTGCTGTAAGGGTGACAAAAGCCGAACCCGTAGAAGTCCCATCGGCTTGCGCAAGAGCAGTCACCGTGATGGCAGAAGCCGGCATCGTGGCTGGGGCGATGTACAAACCGGCTGTGGTAATCGTTCCCACACTCGAATCACTGCCTGGAGTCTGGTTTACCTGCCAAGTAACGGCCGTATTACTCGTGCCCGTTACCGTGGCGATAAACTGCAGGTTGGAGCCTACACCCATCGTGAACGAGGTCGGCGAAACCGTGATCGAGACGTTCGACGTTAGGGTGACGGAAGCGGAAGCGGTCTTGGTCCTGTCAGCGTCCGCGACGGCAGTCACCGTGATCGAAGAAGCGGGTACCGTGCCTGGCGCAATGTACAAACCGGCTGGCGTGATGGTTCCGACGCTCGAATCTCCACCCGGGGTCTGGTTTACCAGCCAGGTAACAGCCGCATTATTCGTGCCCGTTACCGTGGCGATAAATTGCAGGTTGGAGCCTACACCCATCGTGAACGAGGTCGGCGAAACCGTGATCGAGACGTTCGAAGGAGGAGATTGATTCGAACTCGCACCCCCACAGGCGGTTAAGAACCACAACGCCGCGACAACAATGGCCAATCCCCAGACAGCTTTCATCGTGCCCCTCAGCTTACGCCAATCGTTCGTCGACCCCGGCGTACGACAAAAGTTTCGCTTTCCGGCTTTCTTTGTCCCTGATTCTTGCAGATGCCTCGTAACTCCTACTGGACCTTCTCGCCAAACGTAACCGTACTTAGGTTGGGGACTGACGCCGTAATGCTGACCAAGCCAGTCTGCGGCGGCGTAGTGTAGGTCACCGAAGCCTGGCCCGAGACGGCCGTGTTCACAACCGGCGCAGACAAAGTACCGCCCGCCCCGGCATCGCTGAAGCTCACGCTCACCCCCGCGACCGGGTTGCCGTATTGATCCACCACCTTCACCACCAGGGGCTTGGTTAAGGGCGAACTGGGATGAGCCGTCTGGTTGTTGCCGCCAAGGATGCTTTGGGCCGCCGGACTACCGGCCACGCTTTTTGCTCCGACGTTTGCGCTCAGGTTGGAGTAGGTCGCCTTGATCGTGATCGACCGCGCCGCCGTGGGAAGCGTATAGGACACGCTTGCCGTTCCCGCCGCTCCGGTGACCACGGGATTGGCGGAGAAGCTGCCTCCGACGCCACCGTCGCTGAAACTGACCGGGACGCCCGCAACACTGTTGTTGTAGGCATCGCGCACGCGCACGACCATCGGCAAGGGCAGGGTCGTGCCAACCGTTCCAGACTGAGCGCTTCCAGACACTACCGTGATCCCGGCCGGCGCTGCCGCGACTACCGAGACTGGGAACGTCGTATTGATGAAGCCTCCGGCCGATGCGGTGACGGTGAAGTTTCCAACTTTGGTGGGCACGGTGTAGATGGTGACCGCAGTTCCAGTAGAGTCGGTAACCACCGTCGCGGCACTGAAGCTTCCGCCTTTGCCGCCATCGCTGAAGGTGACAGAAACTCCCGGCACTCCGGCACCCAAGCTGTCTGTTGCCTGCACCGATAGAGCGGAAGGCAAAGCACTACCCGCAGCCCCGGTTTGTCCGTTGCCGCCCGTCACCGACAGGAAAGGAAACAATCCGTAGGCGACGAGCTGGCTCTGGGTTCCGACATAGACCTTGCCATTTGCAATGGTGGGAGTCACAAAATGCGCGGGACTGCCCAGTGCGTCGCGCCCCGCCACCATGGTCGAGTTGTAGAGTTCCGACAAGGTCGTCGCATTGAAAGCCGACAGCATGGCGCCCGTAGGGTTGCGCACGATCCAGAAGATGCCGTTGGTCGTTCCGTTCGCAGAAATCGACGGGATGCCGATCACCGGAATCTTCTTTGACACGATGGTTGGAGTAGGAGAAAGCATTCCATCGTCCAGGGCAAATCCCTTGATCGCGTCGTTGTAGCCAAGGAAATAAACCGTTTTGTTCCAGTACACGGGACTGCTGAAGAATGGGCCCACTGCGCCCGGCAACGACTCGACAATGTTGCTGTTGTCATTGGCGTCGTACTGACCCATGTTGTCCCGATCCACCAGGTAGATGGTGCCTGTCTTCCCAGCTGCAACCAGCAAATGCGGATGCGAGCTCGGCTGGTCCGGCAATAGGATGACCCCACCCGACCCCAGGTCGAGATCCTGCGCCTGCATGTTTGCCTGATCATAGGGAGTGAAGTAGTCAAGCCAGTTGAACACGGTCCCGTTGAAGTTGATCTTCATGACCGAGTCGCCAAAATCTCCGGTGTCGGGGGTGAACTGACCGTTGGCGGTGGCGAAGAAGATATTGCCGTCGGCATCCGACGCCAGACCGGTTCCGCTCTGCCAAATCGAACTGCCATAAGTTTCGTCCGGAGAAGTGTTGAAATACGCCAGTTGCTGCAAGGTTCCGCTGGTGGTTCCGGCGTCGAACGCAAACACCCATCCGTGCGCTTTCAAATCGCACCCGTTCGATCCATAGGCGACGTACAAGATGCCGTTCATCAGGAGCAGGCCCGGCCGCTGGCACTGTGGCAGAGGGCTAAAAGCGATGACGTGGCCATTGGGAGCAATAAAGGAAGCGCTGACCACCACCGGCCCATTGAACTTCTCTTGACCGGTAGTTATGTCTAGCGCATGCATGCGGTGAAAGTAGCTTACGGTTGTGCCAGAAACTTCACGCGTTTTCACCGAGACATAGAGGGTACCAGTCGTCGCATCGATCGCCGGTGTGCCCAGGATTCCCATTTCGTTGAATCCCGTGCCCGGACACAGTTGCTCGGAAATGGGCACCGTCGTGACCCCCGCCGCGGGATTGATGAAGCTCACTTGCCACAAAGGCAATCCGCTACCGGGAGCGTCGGCATCGAAAGCGTAGATGCTGTCGTGCTGTGTCGCCACGTAGACGACGTTGTGCGTCCCCATTCCCGGGATCGGGACGTTCGGCACGTAGAGCGGTTGCGCAACCACAAAGCCATCGACGCTCTGGGAGAACAGTTTTCCGAAGCGTCCGGAGTTCACGTTGGACGTCGTCAGCAACGTTTCGTTGGAGACCTGGCCCTGCCGCGACGGGTCTCCGTGGAACGTCAGCACTTGGGCGGATGCTCGAGGCAGACATATCGCCGAGGCCATCCACAAAACCGCGGCCAGGTATCGAAGGTTCAGAGTGCTCAGCGGAGAAGAATAAAGATGCAGTGCCATCGCTCGAGTATTGGCTGGCTGCGCTGGACAATTGATTCGCATTCTTTAATGCTCCCTCATTGAAGTCGCGGGGGGGCGCGTGGTTTCTTGTGTGATAACGTCCTGGTATGCGAGCGAGGCGGACGCCTCAGGTAAGAGGCCGAATACGGTCAACTGCATTTCGCCGCCGACGTACACCTTACCGTTGGCGATAGTCGGAACTGCGAACTTGACCGCGCCTCCGGGATTGTCCCGCGCGGCGTTCTGGTTGCTGTTGTACAGCTCGTTAGCCAGATTTGTGGCGTCGAATGCGTGCAATACCGCCGGACCTTTGGTGGCGTACGCATCCTCCTGCAGCGCCCAGACAATTCCATCGGTGATGCCGTTGGCTGAAACCGATGGCGTCGAGCCGGGGAAGTTGAACATGGTTGTGCACTGAGAAGACGGAGTTTTGTCGAACACCCCGGTGGCCTGGTGAAACATGAAGGCCTTCAGGTAGTCTCCGCTGCCTCCCACGTACAAGTGGGTGTTCCACCAGGCTGGAGTCGTCCATGCGCCCTGGCCGGTCACGGCCTTGGGAATGTTCTCCACAATCTGGGTGTTTCCCAAAGGGTTGTAGTGGCCCATGTTGTCGCGATTGACCACATATAAGGTTCCCTGTTTCCCGACCTGCACCAGCAGGTGTGGGTAAAGCGTGCTCACGCCGTTTGGTAATACGACCGGGCCGCCGGAACCAAGATCCAAGTCTCGATCAGTAAGATTGGCCTGATTGTAGGGAGTGAAATAGTCGGCAACGGCAAAGTTGGCGTTCTTCATCGGAGCCAACTTCACGATCGTGCTGCCGTAGTCGTTTCCATTGATATCCAGGTCAAACGTGCCGTTGCCGGTAGCGAAATAGGTATAGCCTGCGGAATCCGCGGATGGCGCTGCTCCGCTCTGCCAGATCGCCCCCTCCCCGCCGTCAGGCGTCGAAATCCACACCGCTCTCTGCAGCAGCGTGTTGGCGTCGTACGCCATCAGCCAGCCGTGATAAGGGTCAATGTCACACTGCGATCCCCATGCGATGTACACCAGATTGTTCTGCAGCAGCAGTCCCGCTCGCTGGTTCTGCCTGAGCGGATCGAAGTTGATCTGATTGTCAGTGGAACCGACGCCCGTTCCCGCGACCGCGGCCTCGATCACGATGGGGCCACCAAACTTCTCGGCGCCAGTGGTGACGTCGAGAGCGTGTAACCGCTGGTAGTAGACGCCGTTTTCTTTGGTGCGCGCCACCAAGTAGAGTGTGCCCGTGGCGCGGTTGATCACCGGCGTGCCCATGCTTCCAACCTCAGGCGGAATGTCTCCGCACTGGGTATCCGTGGCGCTCAGCGTCCTGATGCCCGCCGTCGGATTGATGAAGCTAACCTGCCAAAGCGCAGCCGCAGTCGCTCCGGTGTTCCGGTCGGCGTCAAAGGCATATACGCTGTCGTGCTGTGTCACAACGTAAACGACGTTGTGCACGCCCTTGCCCGGGATTGTGACGTTGGCAAGGTAAAGCGGCTGCGCGTAAATGTAGCTGTCAACGGTATGGGAGAAAAGCTTCCCAAACATACTCGGATTGACATTCTCCGGCGTCAGCACTTTCTCCTTCGTGTTCTGCCCCGTGCGAGCGTTGTCGTTGTGGTAAGTCGTGACACTCACCTGCCCAACTGCGGCCGCAATCAACAGCAATACGAATGCGGCACAAGAGATTACTGGGCGAACCACCCAGAAGACGATTGGCATTCTCAACAATGGGCCGAGGGCCCCGCGGTGTGCTTTCTTTGAACTAGGGGAGTAGTTTGGTCCGCACACCCCGGACCGCAATCTCATTGACCTGAACCGCCAAGACCTATTTCGAGGGGGCTGTTGGCGGCGGAATGGACGATGCTAAGCGCTCCCGCGATCATTCCCGCCTGGCTCGGACTGAACTCCACTCCAATCGTGCATTGCCCCATGGCCGCCACGCTGATCCCGCACGGACTCGTACCCGCCGACGTCACCACATAATCCCCACTCGCCGTGATACTGGTCAGCGTGAGTGACGTCGCCTGATTATTGGTCAACGTCACAATCTGCGGCGCGCTCGTCGTTCCGACTGCCTGCACTCCAAAACTCAAACTCCCCGGCGTCGCGCTGACCGGCCACACACTGGTCGACGACAAACTGACTACCTGCTTCCCGATCGCCGCATTGTCCGTAATCGCGATCGATCCGTAGATCGTCCCCGACATCGTCGGAGTGAACGTAACTGCCAGCGTGCACTTCGCTCCGGCCGCCACCGTTCCCCCGCACGGCGTCTTGGTCGTTGCTAATCCATACTCGCCGCTCACCGTGACTGCGGAGATCGTCATCGCCGTCGGGCTGGTATTGGCCACGGTCACCGTCTTGGCCGCATTCGTGGTCCCCACCACCGCGTTGGTAAACACCACGTTCGTTGGCGCAAATGTCAACGGCCCGACTGTCCCGTTCACTGCCACTCCCGACAAGCTCACAACGGACGGGCTATAACTGGTGTTCGACGTCACTGTGACAGCGCCCCGCGTCGTCCCGTTCACCGTCGGACTGAACGTCACCCCCGCCGTGCACGCGATCCCCGCTGCTAGCACGCTGCCGCACGGCGCGCTTCCATTCCCGCTCACGCCGTACTCTCCGCTTGCCACCAGCCCCAGACTCACCGTCGACCCCGTGTTATTGGTCACGGTTATCGTGTGCGCGGCGCTCGTCGTTCCTACATTCACGTTGCCAAAACTGATCAACAGCGGCGACACGGTGATCGGCGCGACCCCTGTCCCACCGACCCCGATCACTTGCGGCGAACTCGCGGCGCTGTCGGTGATCGTGATCGCGCCCGCGATCATCCCGACCGTCGCCGGACTGAACGTCACTCGAATCGTGCAACTCCCGGAGGGCTGCAGCACGGATCCGGCACAGGTATCAGTCTCCGCGTAATTTCCGCTCGCGGCGACGCCGTTGATCGTGAGTGCGGCGCTTCCCGTGTTATTCACCGTCACCGATAGCGGATTGCTCGTGGTGCCAATCGCCTGCGCAGAGAACTGCAGACTCGCCGGCGTCAGCGTCACCGATGGTTGAATCACGCAACTGCTGAGCGGCGGCAGTTCTGCGATCTCCGTGTACCAGTAGTTCTGCGTCGTACGGTCGGCAGCCAGATATTCTCCCGCCACCCACACCGTGCACGAGTCACTGGGATCCAATACCGCGCTGTACCAATCACCCCATCGGTAGTTCGAGGAATCTGTGTCTTTCGCGTCGCCGGCCAGGCTCGGGTCCGCAATGTAGCCGTAGCTGCCGAGACTCGCGTTCTCGGAAACGTAGTACATGCTGTCCAGCCCTGGGTGCTCGCTGGATCCCGATCCGGACACTCCCCAAATGCCCTGCAGGTTCCCGACCTTGTCGCGAGCCACGCTGGGCAGAAAAACATAGGCCGAGGGATCGTTCGGGTCGGTAACAGCGTGGTCGCCGCTGATCGTGATCGCCGGAGGAACGGAACTGTCCCACTGCAGAGTCCGGATGTCGGCTTCAGTCTGGCTCGTAGTCGTGGAACTTGGATTGATCTGAATGGCCCGCGATGAAGTCCAGATTCCACCTTGCCCGCCATTCGACGTGTAGTGAAAGAACTGCTGCATGCGATCCCCGACCGAATCGATGTAGATACCGGTGCTGGCTGTCGAGGGCTGGGGAATACAAACCGTGTTGTAGTAGTTTCTGGCGGTGAAGCATGCCATCTGGTCGCCGCCCGCCTGCGTCGAGCCCAGATCCCAGCTGGCAACGGCCGTGGGTACAGGATTCGCTGCCGTCCAGTCAATCGTCCACTGCTCCACACCTTGCGTGTGATTCGGGTCGGTTAAATACGTGCGGCTGTCGTGCGGCGGCTCGATGACGTAGGTGAACATCTCCCCATCGGTAGCAATCGGGGGCGTCGTATCTGAGTTGTTCGCCGGGACCCAATTGTCGCGCGCCGTGTACGGACTGATGGGATGAGGCAACACGCAAGCGGGAGGGTGAGATTTGTTGACCCAGGGAGTAGACGTACTCGCACGAAGCCCCGCCAGATCGATGGCGCAGATCAGAATGCCAGCGGTATTCGTGTTGTTGTCCATATCCTGCAAGTCGTAGCTGATCCACATCGCCTGATCTTTCGCGGGCCCATACGGCGCGGACGTAGACGTGGAAGTCTGCCAAAGACCGGCCTGCGGATAATCCGGAAAGTAGTAATGACCCTGTGCGTTGGTGGGAATCACCGTATCCAGATCGAACTCGAAACCGAACCATCCGAAATTCGACTGGCTGACGTCTTCCAGATTGCTGATCGCACCACACATGTAGTCATGACCGGTGGTGGTGTTGTGAATTCGCTTCTCCAAGATCCACACGTTGTAGACGTTGTCGTGGAGGAGTTGCGAGTTCGGGGTGTTGTTCTTGGAGCAGTGCGGCGTGTTCATGCCGTTGTAGTTGTTCTGACTCCAGATGCCGGCGTCTAACTTCGGGCTGGTGCTTCCCTGAAAGTTCACCGGTTGTAGAGCATTCGCGCCGCTCTTCCACCAACATTGATACGCGCTGTTGACGTGTTCACAGAGCTGCAGCGTTCCCACAGCGATGGTTAAGTCCGGAGCGGCGGTCTGGCCAATCACACCGTATTGCACGGTATTGAGTCCGGCCACAGTAGCCATGGTTCCGTTCTGCGCCATTCCCATGCCGGCGGCGGCCAGAACGAAAAGTACGAGTATTATCCACTGCTTGCCACGCCTTCTATCACCGACTTGAAAATGTCCGTTCATTCGTCCGCCAAATCCCCAGTCCCGTCCCATAGCTATTGGCCTGTTCCTGTGAGGCCTATTTCGAGAGGAGTGTTGGTGGCAGAATGGCTGATGCTCAGCGCTCCTGCGATCGTTCCCACCTGGCTTGGACTGAACTCCACTCCAATCGTGCACTGCCCTTTGGCTGCAACGCTGCTCCCGCACGGACTCGTACCCGCCGGCGTTACCACATAGTCCCCACTCGCCGTGATGCTCGTCAGCGTCAGCGCCGTCGCCTGATTGTTGGTCAGCGTCAGCACCTGGGCCGCGCTCGTTGTTCCGACTGTCTGAGCCGCAAAGGTCAAACTCCCAGGAGCTACCACCACCGGCCACACGGCAGTCGACGACAAACTCACTACCTGCTTTCCGATCGCTGTATTGTCCGTAATCGCGATCGATCCGTAGATCGTCCCCGCCACCGTCGGACTGAACGTCACCGCCAGCGTGCACTTCGCTCCCGCCGCCAGCGCCACTCCCGCGCACGGAGTCTTCGTCGTCACAAGACCGTAGTCCCCGCTCACCGAAATCGCGCTAATCGTCACCGTACTCGTGCTCGCATTGGTGACCGTTACCGTCTTCGTGGCCGTCGTCGCACCCACTACCGCGTTGCTGAACACCACGTTGGCCGGCGTCAACGTCAATGGTCCAGCGGTCCCGTTCACTGCCACTCCCGACAGGCTCACCACCTGCGGACTAAACACTGTGCCCGTCGTCACTGTGACGGCACCCCGCGTCGTTCCATTCACCGTCGGACTGAACGTAACCCCGGCCGTGCACGCCTTTCCCGCTGCCAGCGTGCTGCCGCACGGTGCAGTTCCATTCCCGCTCACCGCGTACTCGCCGCTTGCCGCCAGCCCCAGAGTCACCGTCGATCCGGTGTTGTTGGTCACCGTCATCGTGTGCGCCGCGCTGGTCGTCCCCACCGTCACGTTGCCAAAGCCCAGCAGCAGCGGAGACACCGTAACCGGCGTGATCCCCGTTCCGCTGACTCCGATCATCTGCGGCGAACTGCCAGCGCTGTCGGTGATCGTGATCGCTCCCGCAATCGTCCCCACCGTCGCCGGACCGAACATCACCCGGATCGTGCAACTTCCCGACGGTTGCAGCGATGCCCCCGCACAAGTATCGGTCTCGCTGTAGCCGCCGGTCGATCCTACCGAGCCGATGGTCAGCACCGTGCCACCTGCGTTGGTCAAGCTAACCGACTCGGCAACGCTGGTCGATCCGATAGCGGTCGTCGGGAACGTCAGGCGAGCCGGGCTCAGCAGAACCGCCTGCAGAATGCCCGTGCCACTCAGGCCGGCAATCTGCGGACTGTTCCCGGCGTTGTCAGTCACCGTCAGCTTGCCGGTGCGGGTCCCGACGGCCGTCGGCGTAAATGTGACGTGAATGGTGCAAGTCGCGTTCCCGGCCAGAGTGGAACCGCAGTTATCACTCTCGGCAAAATCTCCGCTGGCCACGATGCTGGTGATGCTCAGCGCCGTCGCGTCCCCGTTAGTGAGCTTCAACGTCTGTAGCGGACTGGTGGTTCCAATTTCCTGACTTGCGAACGTCAGACTCGTGGACGACAGTGTGGCCGAATTCCCGCACCCGCTGGCCGGCGGAAGCGACGCGATTTGCGTGGACCAGTACGGCGCCGTGGTGCGGTTGCTAGGAAGATATTCTCCTACCACCCAGACTGTGCAGGAATCACTCGGGTCGAGGACCGCTCCAAACCAGTCTCCCCAATGAAAGTCGCCCGCGTCCTGCGCGTCCCCATCATTGGCGGGGTTGGCAATGTAGCCGTAGCTACCCAACGTGGCAGAACCAGGAAGGTAGTACACACTCTCCAACCCCGGATGCTCCGCCGACTGCGTTCCCGAAACTCCTATGATGCCTTGAATGTTGCCCACTTTGTCGCGCGCTACGCTGGGCAGGAAGACGTACGCCGCTGAATCGTTCGGATCCTTGATGGGATAGTCCGCGCCGACCACGATCGCTGCCGGTGTTGCCGTATTCCACTGCAGCACCCGCACGTCCGCCTCGGTCTGGCTCAGAGTCGTGCTCGGACTGATCTGAATCGCGTGAGCCGAAGTCCACATTCCTCCCAAGCCGCCATTCGCGGTGTAGTGGAAGAACTGCTGCATGCGATCTCCCAACGAATCGAGATAAACGCCGGTGCTCGTGGTCGTGGGCTGAGGAATACACACTGTGTTGTAGTAGTTGGACGGCATGAAGCAGGCCAACTGATCTCCACCGGCCTGAGTCGAGGGCAGATCCCAACTATTCAGCAGGACTGGTGTTGGGGTGGCGGCCGTCCAGTCAATGGTCCACTGCTCCACTCCCTGGGTGTGGGTCGCCTGCGTCAGATAGGTGTGCCCGTCGTGGGCCGGTTCAATGAGATAGGTAAACATTTCGCCGTCCAGCGGCGGCGGCGGCGTAGTGTCGGAATTGTTCGCGGGCACGTAGCTGCGGCGCCGGTTGAACGCCGACAGCGCGTGAGATACCACGCACGCCGGAGTCTCGGAATTGTTAACCCACGGATTCGAGGTGCTGGTGCGCAAACCCGCCAGATCGACGGCGCACGCCAGGACGCCACCGATGTTGAAGCTGTTGTCGATGTCCTGTAGATCGTAGGTCAGCCAAAGAGCTTGATCTTTAGCGGCGACGTACGGAGGAGTAGAAGTCGTCGAAGTTTGCCACAAGCCGGCCTGCGGATAATCCGGGTAGTAGAAATGCCCCTGCGCGTTAGTGGGAATCACCGTATCCAAATCAAACTCAAACCCAAACCATCCAAAACTCGCCTGGCTGATGTCCTCGATATTGCTGATCGCCACGCACATGTAGTCGTGGCCACCGGACACGTGCGTACGCCTCTGCATGATCCAGAGGTTGTAAACGTTGTCGTGAATGAGTTGGGCATTGGGGCTGTTGCCTGTCGGGCAGTGCGACGTATTACCGTTGTTGTTGCTGTTTTGGCTCCATGGCCCGATGGCAGTCTTGGCGGTGGTGCTCCCGAAGAAATTGACCGGCTGGTTCGCATTCGCGCCGGTTTTCCACCAGCACTGGTACCCACTGTTAACCAGTTCGCAGAACTGCAGCGTACCCACGGCGATTGTGGGATCGGGTGCCGTGGTTGGGTTAGGGGCAGATACGGTGGTCAAGCCCGGTACCAACGTCATGGATCCCGATTGAGCAAATCCCGCGCACGTTGACGCGACAATGCCTGCCCCTAGCAGGCATTGCAGCGCGACGCGGATCATGAAATTGCCTGCAACAGCCCGATTGATCGTCTTCAGTCCCTGAGTCCCCATGTTTCTTCTCCCACTTGGCCCGTGAATCGAACTCTTGTCGATGATTACTTGCTTGCTTCGTTGTTACTTCGTTAACAGAGAGCGCCACTGCCGCCCAGGTACGAGCGGCAGCGGTAGCTCCCGGTTATTGCCCTGTGCCGGTCAGCGTGACGACTTGCGGACCGGTGGGATCAGGATCCCCGATGTTCAGGGTCGCGCTGCGCGCCCCAGTTGCTGTCGGCGTGAAGGTCACGCTGATGGTGCAGCTGCCTCCTGCCGCGACGTTGCCATTGCAGGTGTTGGTTTGGGCAAAATCCTTCAGGTCGGTCCCCTCAATGTTCACGGTGACCGGCATCGCTATGGTGCCAACGTTCTTAAAGGTCACGTTTTTCGCCGCGCTGGTCGTCCCCACCGTCTGCGCTGCGAAGGTTAATGCGGCAGGCGTTACCGAGACCGCAGTGCCCGTCCCGAACAGCAGAACCGCCTGTTGTCCGTTTCCAGGAGTGAAATTGCCAAACACGTTTAACGCGCCACTCTCGCCTCCGGTGATCGTCGGAGAGTAGGTCACCGCGATGTTGCAGCTGACTCCCGGCCCAAGTGTGCCGTTGCTCATGGGGCAGGTCGTACCGGCTGCGATGTTGAAGTCGGTCGGGTTATGTCCGTTAATGAGCAGGCTGCTAATAGCGATGGTCAGCCCGCTGACGTTGGTCAGCTTGAAGTTCATCGGCTTGCTGGTGGTATTGAGCAGTTCGGGCTTGAACGTGTAATTACGCGTCGGTCCAAGTGTGATGTCGATCTTCGCTTGACCGAAGAAGGAATATCCCGTCGATGTTCCATTGGTGAAGGGAATAACCACCTCAGCCGTACGCACGCCCAGGTTCTGCGGTGTGAACGTGTTCGAGATTGTGCAGGTTCCGCCGGCGGCCAAGCTCGTACCGCAGGTATTCGTCTGGGCAAAATCGCCGGGATTCACGCCGATGATGGTAATCGGCGAAATTCCCACTGCGCTGGTGGAGGCGTTCTTCAGAGTCACCTTCTGCACGCTGCTGGTAACGCCGCCTTCCTGATTCGTCCACGTCAGCAGAGTGGGACTTACGCTGATCGAGGTGCTATTCAGGATGCTGACCAGGCCGGCGGTTGTGTCGATCACCGCGAGATCACTCTTGCCGTCGCTGTTGAAGTCGCCCACACCGATCCATCCCGGCCCGCTGTTTGTGGGATAGTCCTGCTGGCCCTTAAACGTGCCGTCTCCGTTTCCTGGAAGGATGGTCACGTTGTTGTCGGAATAGTTGACGACTGCAAGATCGAGCTTGTTGTCGTCGTTCAGATCCGCAGCCACGATCATCTGCGAATTTCCGCCGGTTGCGTAGTCCACATGGCTGGCGAAGGTTCCGTCGCCATTACCCAATAGCACCGAGAGGTGCCGGGAGATAGTGGATGCCGCGATGTCGAGTTTGCCATCGTTGTTGAAATCGCCGACCACAGCAAACGTCGGCGCCTGCGCGGTGGCCAGGTCGGTGTGCGTCGGAAAACCTCCGGCGCCATTGTTGAGGAGAATGGAGACGGTGTTGTCGCTGTTGTTGGCTACCACGAAGTCCAGGAAACCATCGCCGTTGAAATCGCCCAACGCGACGCCCTCAGGATTCACGCCCGTGGCGTAGTCGGCATGGCTCTGGAAAGTACCGTCGCCATTGCCCAATAGAACCGAGACCGTGTTGTCATTGAAATTCACCACGGCCAAATCGAGCTTGCCGTCGCCGTTAACGTCGCCTACCGCTGCGGCAATCGGATTGGTGCCCGTGTTGAATTCCTGATGTGTGCCGAAGGTGCCATCGCCGTTGCCCAGCAGAATCGAAACCTGATTGATCCGCTGCAGCACGACGGCGAGATCCATCTTGCCGTCGCCATTGAAGTCCCCGGCCACAATCGCATCCGGAAAGCCGTGGGCCGTCGAATAATTCACCGGCGTCTGGAAAGTTCCGTCGCCATTGCCCAGGTAAATGGACACGCTGTTCCCTGCCCCATTTGCAACGGCCAGATCATGCTTTCCATCGCCGTTGAAGTCGGCCACGACGAGCGCCTGCGCCTGTGCGCCGGCGGCAATATCGTTGCGCTGAAGCGGAATGGCAGTGAATGCCTTGGCGATCGAAAAGAAGACGGGATTGGAGACAGATCCGTTGGTCGGATTCGTCACGGTCACAGTTGCCGTCCCAGCCTTAGCGACGTCAGTGGCCAGAATTGCCGCCTGCACTTTCGAGCTGCTGACGAATGTGGTCGTACGCGCGCTGCCGTTCCAGTTGACCACCGCATTCGAAGCAAAACCCGTGCCCGAAACATTAAGCGTAAAGGCCGCCCCGCCTGGATTGGCGGCGGAAGGACTCAGAGGCTGGTTCACAAAAGGCACAGCCTGCGCCAGCAGTTGTACAGGAACTCCGACTGCCAACAACACAAGAACTAAGAGAATTCCCCGAATGCGGGAAGAGGTTGGAACCGAGGTTCCGAGAGCGCTGGGATTCATTGTTGTCTCCAATTGCTGGTCGTGCCCGGCGAACCGGCACAATCCAAAAGTTGTCTTCGCTTAAACCGGCTCGCTGCGGGAGTAGTCCCGTAACCAGCCCTTTCCGTGCATCGATCGGGGGAGTTCGCGAACTCGAAAAGCGCCTGCTATTGCCAGATCATTCGAACGCTTTCAAACCCAGCAGTTCGAGAGAAACATTCCAGGCAAACACCGGACCGTAGACCAAGTACCGGCGCCACAACCGCCGGGGCTCGGCCAGCAAGCGGAAAAGCCATTCCAGTCCGTGTTCCCGCATCCACTCTGGGGCCTGTTTCAGACGGCCCGTGTTGAGATCGAACGCAGCGCCAACGCCGAGCATTACTGGAACCTGCAGCGTGTCGCGATGCTGGTACATCCATGTTTCCTGCTTGGGAGTGCTCAAACCTACCCAGACCACATCCGCGCCTGAGGCATTGATTGTTTGCACCACTTCGCGATCTTCCTCTTCGGTCAGGGGACGAAAAGGCGGGCAATAGCAGCCTGCGACACGGATGCCGTGCCGTTCCTGTAGTGTCTGCGCCAGATGGTCCGCCACGCCCGGAGCGCCGCCGTAGAAAAAGTGCCGGTACTTGCCGCCTGTTACACGGCAAAAGGTGTCCGTTAGCTCGGGACCATATACGCGCCGCCGCATATCGAAGCCATGCCAGCGACCGAGCCACACCAACGGCATCCCGTCGGCGACGACCAGGCCCGCCGCGCGAAGAATCTCCCGGAACTGTCGGCTGCGCTGTGACTCTGTGACCCCGTGCATCCCGGTGACCGCCACGTAACGGCTGGGACCTTGTTCTGCGATCCACTGTTCGAGAACCGCGATGGCGTCCGGAATCTGGACCGCATCAACGCGAACGCCGAGCACGCAGAAGGATTTGATTTCCCCGGCGTGTTCCGGCGTTAGCGGCTGACTGCCCTGTTGTAGATCACACTCGATCGGCATAAGGAATCGTGACCAGTACTCGAATCTCAGGAATTGGGGGGAGGGGGGAGGACCAACCAAACCTTAACCAGCAGGTGTAAGCACGCGACTCATCTGCACGGCATACTTCGGCGACTTCTGCACTTCGGACTCAATCCACTTGTATGTGATCGTGAGGCCTTGCTCCAGCAGGATCTTGGGCTCCCAACCGAGCACGCGCCGCAGCATGGAGTTGTCGCTGTTGCGTCCGCGGACTCCCTGGGGTCCGGTCAAGTTGTGCCGCTTCACCAGCCGCTTGCCGGCGATCCGGCTGACGATGTCCACCAGGCCGTTGATCGTGACCAGTTCATCGGTGCCAAGGTTCAGCGCATCGCGACAGTCGGAAGCCATGATGCGGATCAGGCCTTCCACGCAGTCGTCGATGTACATGAACGAGCGCGTCTGCTCGCCGTCGCCCCAGACTTCAATGTTGCCGCCGTCTTCGGTGAGAGCGACCTTGCGGGAAATTGCGGCCGGAGCTTTTTCTTTGCCGCCATCGTAGGTGCCCAGCGGTCCGTAAACGTTGTGAAAGCGCACGATACGAGTTTCGAAACCGAAGTCTTTGTAGTAGTAGCGGCATAGTTCTTCAGCAAAAAGTTTTTCCCATCCGTAGCCCGGCTCGGGATCCGCAGGAAAAGCATCTTCTTCCCGCAGAGGAGTGACTTCCGGATTCTTCTGTTTGCATTGCGCATACACGCAGGCAGACGAGGAGAACAGGAACCGCTTCACTCCGTTTTGACGCGCGGCCTCGAGCATCTGCGCATTGATCAGAATGTTGTTCCGGCTGATGTCGGCGTGATTCGCCGTAATGTAGCCGATGCCTCCCATGTCGGCGGCCAGGTTGTAGACCTCATCGATGCCGCCACGCGTCGCCAGCAGGCAGTTCTCGGACTTACGCAGATCGAGAACCTCAAACTGATCCCCCGCACTGGCCTCGTACTCGGGACACTTGATGTCCACACCGCGGACCCAGTAACCTTCCTTCTTTAAGCGCTTTACCAAGTGGTGGCCAATGAAACCACCCGCCCCTGTTACCAAGATCCGTTTTTGCGAACTCATGTCCCGTATTCCTTTCTTGTGGTGTTTCCGTTCAAGATTGACTGCGGTTCAACTCTGACTTGCGACCGATTGTTCAACCTGCGCGCACTCCGGCGAGCACATGCATGGCTGTAGCTTTCGACAAAACAAAATTCTCAACCACCAGGGCGTCAATCCCCGAACAGTAGTAACTGCGCACCGCATCCTGGGGCCGCGTCACCAGCGGCTCACCCGCGATGTTGAACGACGTGTTCAACAGCATGGGTGCCGGAGCCTGCTCGCCAAAACGCTTCAGCAGGTTCCAGAACATGGGGTTGCTCTTGCGGTCAACCACGTGGAGCCGCACCCGGCGGCCGGGCAACAGAAAGTCCGCCGGCACCACATCGACTCCTGCCTTCACTGTCGCCAGCGAATTCATCGCGCCGCAGTTCCGTGAGGCGTCGAAGTACTGCGCACAATCCTCTTCCGGAACAGAAATCGCAAACGGACGAAACCATTCGCGGTGCTTCACGAAGTCGTTCATGTTCTCTTTGACATAAGGAGCCCACAGCGAAGCCAGCAGACTGCGGTTTCCTAAAGCCCGCGGACCAAACTCCGCCCGCCCCTGGAACCAGCCCACGATTTTCCCTGCTTGCAAAAGCTTCGTCGTGGAATCCATCCTGCGATCCGAAGTCGTCTGCACCGCATAACGAGACTTTGAGTTGTCGAGCACGTCCTTAATCTGATGATGGGGGAATGCCGGTCCCCAGTAGTTTCCAGATTCCGATTCCCGGCGCGGCCGGCTCTTATCCTGATGCCAGGCCAGCATCGCCGCGCCCACGGAACATCCGGAGTTCCCCGGAGCCGGCGGCACGAACACGTGATCGAGCCCCAATCTCTTCTCCAGATCGGAAACCATCAGCACGTTCTGGAACAACCCGCCACCCAAACAAATGTTCTGAATTCCCTCGCGCTTGCAATAGAAGTCGAGAAGGTCGCCAACGATCTCCGTGCACGCCTGTTGCACACTGCTGGCCAGTTCGCGGCGATGGTCGTCAGTCAGCGTCTGCGTGCCCTCGGCAATGCCGGCCTGCCGATAAAACTTGCTCGCGAAAGCGAGGCGCCCGGTAACCCCGTATTGCAGAAAGCTCGAATCAATACGCGGCAGCAGGCTGTCGCCGCTGCGCAGTATCTTCAGAAACAGCTGCTTGTAGCTTGCTTCGCCCTCAAGGCTGAGCCACTGCGTTTTGTGTTCCTCTTTGCGCGGAACGAACCCGAGCAATTCGGTAACCTGCGAATAGACCCACGCCAGCGAATGCGGAAACGCGATCGATTGCAGCGGACGTATTTGCGTACCCTCGCCGATCGCCAGCATGCCCGACCGGCCGTCGCCGTCCTCATCCATGGTCAAAATCAGCGCCCGGTCGAACGGAGAGAGATAGAACGCGCTGGCCGCATGGCACTGGTGATGCTCAAAGCTGCGGAACTTGCAGGGGGATGTTCCGTTCTTGTGCCGCAGCACCCGCAGGTTGCTCAGATCGCGGGCCAGGCTGCCCAACTCATTCGCCTCAAAATACGCGCCTGAGATCGGGGCCATCGGCGAGGTTCGCATCGCTCCCCAGGACCGGCGCATCCAGCCCTGCATCGGACGCGCGCTCACCGCAACCTCATCCAGTTCATGCCATGTGATGCCGCCCGCCTCCAGGCAAAATCTCATCGCAGCTTCCGGCAGTCCCCGGCTTTGCGTCCGCGAAAACTTCGCGTCTTCAATCGCAGCCACAATGCGATTGTCTTCGAGCAGCGCTGCCGAAGTATCGTGCCGGAATGAGGAGAGTCCTAGGATTCGCATGGTTCTCGTGTCAGGTTTTGAGGTCAGACGCAAAGGCTCAAGCCTTCGTATCAAGCTTCAATCGCCGTCTCCAACGTACGTGGGGATCGCCTGCAATTTCGCGACCAGGGGACTGGTGCGCGAGAGAAATTCCACGTGTCCGCATTTTGGACACTCGAGCATGACGTGCCCGTCTCCCGCTCCGTACGGCAGGAGCGGCAGACGCGTAAACGAATATTCCTCCAGCCCGTGGTGGCAGCGCACACATTGCACCGAATGCAACGCGTCCAGGCTGAACTCGTGTTCCGGTAAGAACGAATTTTGTGGCTGGTTCATAACTAGTCCGCTCCTACGGATTGAAGGTCCTCCGCCCTCTTTTGCGCTTCTTCCGGCTTCCGCCGTCGGCGGTAAGCCCGCAGTAGTCCCAGCGGAGCAACACAGTAGAACGATGCGATCGCCCGATCAAAGCCGCGGAAGACGCTATAGCGCAGCCGATCCATGCTCCGCTCCACAAATCCAGGCAACTCGATCTCGGCGCTGTCCGGCTGAGGGTGCGCCGGCCACTTGCCGCCGTACTCCGCCTGCCAAAGATTCGCGTAGCGCCGGATCTTCGCGCGCAACGAAAACGAAAGAACCTCTTCCCTCTTCGCCGCAGCCGCAATCTTTGTTCCTTTTACGCCCGCATGATGGTCGGCGTTGTAGATCGCAGAACGGTCGGCCTCTTCGAGCGCAACCATCCGCGCGTCATACGGAATCTGCAGGAACCGGCAAATTGCAGTCAGCGCGGTCGCGGGATCGCGAATCAGATCTTCGTACTGCAATTCGTAGATGCACGCACCTATGCTGATTAGCCGCTCGGCTTCACGCTTCATCTCGCGATAACCTAGGATGACGCGCAACGGCAGGCCCTTCTTCGCAAACCAGCGGGACTTCCGCCCCGCGCGCACAATGCTGCGGCAAACATCGGTGGGATCGCGGTAGATGATGATGAACCGAGCGCCGGGGAATTGTTTCGCCAGCGGAACCATGCAGTCGTAATAGTTCGGCGACTTGCACCCCCACATCGCGAGTCCCGCATGCTTGCGGTAAACGAGTTCCATGGCGGCAGGTAATCCGGCAACATTCGCAGGGATTGACGCCATGTCGATGTGATGGCGGCTCAGCGCGCCGTTCCAAAACTCCCAGCGTTCCACCCAATCGCTTCTCGACTTTCCGCCCCGGAACAACGCCGAGAGCAATGGCAGGTCGCCTTCATACATGAGGGCAATCTGCGGATGCAGATTCAATAAGGCATAGAGCAGCGACGTGCCGGAACGCCACATTCCCACAACAAACACGGGCCCGTTCGATGATTCCGGCGAATTCGTTTTGGTCATTCCAGTCGTCATGGCTGATTCTGTGTCCACTTGTGACAAGCTGCCGCATAGAGAGGCGAGCCTTCAATCGTTTTCGCTAACTCTTCCGCGAGCAGTGCGTGCCCTGCCGCTGTCGGGTGCACGTGATCCAGGAACAATCCCGACTGATCCTTGGAGCGGAACTCCTCCATGGCATTGACAAGAGGAACTTGATTCGCCGCCGCAAACTCCATCATCGCCTTCTGATACGGGTGCATCTCGTCGCCCTGGTTCTCCGATGGCAGCAACAAGAGCACGAGCGGAATGTGCCGAGACAGGCAGAACTGCCGCGTGGACTCCAGGCCAGCGCGATAGCGCTCGACATTCACCGAGGTGCGCTCTTTCTCCGTCGTCCACGAACCTTTCATCATCGCGTTGCGCAGGCGGTAGTACACCAGTTCGCGAAGCAGATCCTCGATCAGGAAGTTGTAGATCGCGCTGCGGCGTATGTAAGACTTCACCCGCACCCGCTGCAGAAATTTCTCGCGCTCCACTCCTTGCAGCTCCGGCATGTGCTCGACGAATCCAATATTGAAGCTGTAGGCCAGAACGACCAAGTCGGGCTGGTAGCCGTCTTCCACAACTTTCTTGATCCGCTCTTCCGCCAGCCCCGCGGGATAGGCATTCGCGCCCGCCGAAATCACCTGCACTTTGTTTTGAGTGCAGGTGCCCTTCAGCAATTTCTCCAGCTGCGCGCTGTAGGTCTTTTCGTCACTCACGCCCCAGCCCAAAGTGACCGAATCTCCGAAGGTGAAAATGCGCAGATCGCCCGGCGACTTCGCCCCAAGCGTCTCGGGATAACGGAACCGATCGGCGCTGATGGTAATGGGCAGATGGTTCACTTCTGTCACCCCATGCCCGGGACGCGGAACCCACAAGAGCCGCTGGTCCGGCACGTAGATGGTGTAGGAACCATAGCCAAAGAAACGCAGCCCAATCTCGCTGACCGCGACGATCGCGACGAACCACAGCACGAACTTTCCCAGCTTGCGCAGGAAGCTCTTTTTGGTTCTGGCCGGAGTTACCACCACCTTGGGTTCTGCAATCAGCGTGCTAGCCACGTTCTGTGATCACTCCTTCGTAAATGTCCATCAGCATTTCGTAATTGCGCTCGGCGGTGTAGCGAGCCTCAAACTCGGCGCGCGCGGCCTTCGACATCACCGACAGTTCGGCGGGATGAGCCCATGCCCAGCGCACCTGTGCGGCGAGCGACTCCGCGTTCCCTGCTTCGAAATGCAGGCCATTCACGCCGTCCGCAACAATCTCCTGCATCGATCCCAGGCGCGAGCAGATCACGGGCGTACCGCAAGCGAAAGCCTCTGCGATGGTGACAGGAAATCCCTCGAACCACTCGCTCGGAAAAATCAGAGCTTTCGCGCCCTGCATCGCCTTCAGAGTTTCGGCACGCGACAGCCTCCCGCGATAGTTCACCGTGCTGAGTCCGGCCTGCTGCAGTTCCTCTTCGAGTTGCGCACGATACGGGCCGTCGCCAGCAATCATCAGTGGAATCGGCTCGGGCAACGTCTTCCAGGCTTTTAACAGTGTCGGCACACCCTTCAAGTCGACCAGGCGCCCCACAAAAATCGCGTAATCGCCCTTCTCTCTTCCCGGACCCGGGTCGGGCAACACGAAGTTCGGTTTCACCACGATCCGTTCCGCCGGGAGTCCGCCTTCGATAAATTTCTGCCGCGAGAATTCCGTCAGCGCGATATAGCGATCCACCATCTTCGACCACGTCTGGCGCCCTCGATGCGCGCTCAACATCCGCGCGGCAACCGCTGTACCTACCCTAGAGTCGCGATAGCAGCCATGCACGACCACGTTCAGCAAGCTCCCATGCAAACAGTCTTCGCAGATCTTTCCATCGCGGTAGAACGTCGCACCCGGACAAAGCAGACGATAGTTGTGCAGCGTCTGCACCACCGGAACGCCAGCGTCACGGCACGCGTAGTAGATCGACGGCGAAATAATGGGAAAGAAATTGTGGATGTGGACGACCGCCGGCCGAGTCTCCTCCAATTGCGCGCGGAACTTCCCGTACCAATCGTCCGACCAGACTGCCTTGATCGCGACCCTGGCCTTGTCCATGAGCCCGGCCGGGTTCGTCATCTCCTGGCTGATCATTTTCACGGTGCAGCCGTATTCCTCAAGCAGCCGTGCTTCCGACTCGAATACTTCATCCTCGCCGCCGCGCATCAGGTAGCGGTTGTGCACGGTGACCACGCTCAAAGGCTTCACCGTGGAAACCTTGCGCGTTGGCTCGTAGCTCGTGATTAAGATCGAATCAGCCATTTGCATTTCTCAGGACTGCACCCACGGGCACGGTCTCTATCGCCAAGCTCTGCTTCCTGCGGCGGAGAAACTCGGCGTATCCCACCACCACCAAAAACAGGAACGGAGCGTGCCAGCTCAGTTCCACGTTGAAAAATGAGCGCAAAGTAATGATGCCCAGAATCGCCAGCGCTTCCCCTGCCAGTTGCCTCTCGCCCGGCTCCAGAGAATTGTCCCAGTAGCTGCGCGCCAGAAACCACCAACACCCAAACAGCGCAATCGCGAACGGCAACACTCCCCAGAAGCTGGTGCCGGCGAGCACTTCCATCCAGTCGCTGTGCATCTGCGACGCCGTGCCCACACCCAGCTGTCCGAGCACGGCAAACTTGCCCGCCGCGTAAGCTCCCAATCCGGTCAGCGGATGATGCATGAACTGCTGCCACGCAAACGTCCACCAGTCCATGCGGCTGCTCATGCCTTCGATCTGACTCTCGGTCTGATCGCGGGCCAGGTACGTTGCAACCCGCGGACCAAGACTTGTAAGCAACAACAGCGGAACTGTCACTGCAACGGCCGCAAATCCCATCCACTTCCGGCGTTCAAACCAGAGCAGCAAGGCGATGCCAAACACCAGGCCCGCCATCGAATTCCGCGTCTGCGACGCCACCAGGGAAACGAATCCGAAGGCGAGCGCGAGCAAATACCAGGATCGCTCGCTCTTCTCAGCAGAGCGACCCACGAGTCGCGCCAATGCCACGATGCACACGATGGCCGCCGCAATACCGATGCTGTTCGACGCAGTCACAGGCCAGATTCCGGACAGCCGGCCCAATTCATCCAGAGCTTCGGACGGCCATATCGCCGCGTTGACCCACGTCCAACCCAGTTCGAGCGCATACAGGCAGTAAACGAAGTTAAAGACCTGCCGAAATCCGTCAGCCGATTCCATCGTGCACAGAATCGCCGACAGCACCGCAACGTCGAGCAGAAATTCCAGCGACTTGTACAGCGTCCACGCGGCGTAGACCGACCACGTGGAAGACACAGCGCAGACCATACCGTAAATAGCCAGCGCCCCAATCAGCCCCCGAAACATCGGACGCAACCATTCCGTACGGCGGCTGATCAGGCGACTGATGAGCACACCGGCCACAATCGCTTCAGGGCCAAGGCGCAGCAGCGCCCAGGCGTCTACTGGGCTTGCGGTCGCAGCTTGAACGTCACGAATACGGAACACCAGCGTGCTCACAAAGAGCAGGAACAGCAGCCAGTGCCACCATGTCCAGGTCGTCCGCAATTCGACCAGGTGCTGAACCCCCCGGCGCAATCCCAGGATCCCCAGAGCAATGGCCGCGGGAATCCCCACTACGAGTGCGACCGCCACCGGAACATTGAGCCGGTCGAAGTCCGCCGAGACGTAGTACGCGAGCAAGCTCAACACAAATCCCAAACCCACGAAGGCAACAAGCAATGTTGCGCCTTGCAGGTTTATCAACCGGGTTTGTGTCTGCTGTGTGCTCATTGAGTCCGTGCTCGCGCTGCTCCTCGGTTACGCTGTCTTGTCGACCACAAAGTTCTCCAACACGAGCGTATCCATCTCGCTCTTGGAGAACGTGCTAAAGGCATTCGCGGGAGTGTTGACCACCGGTTCGCCTTTCAAGTTGAACGACGTGTTCATGATGACCGGCACTCCTGTCGCCTGTCCGAAGCGCTCGATCAAGCGGTAATAGCGTTGGCTCTGCTCGCTGAAGACCGTCTGCAGACGTCCCGTGCCATCGACGTGCGTGATGGCGGGCAGCGTTGCCTTCTGCTCGTCTTTCACGGGCACGACGTAGAGCATGTAACGCGCGGGATAGTGCCGCTTCGCTTCCGGAAGCTCAAAGTAGCGCTCCGCCGAGTCAGCCAGAACCGAAGGCGCAAACGGACGATACGGTTCGCGGAACTTGATCTTCGAGTTCACGATGTCCTTCATTTCCGGATTGCGCGGGTCCGCAATAATGCTGCGGCTGCCGAGTGCGCGCGGCCCCCACTCAAAGCGGCCCTGCGACCAGCCCACAACCTTGCCATCTGTCAGCCGGCCGACCACGGTGTCGAGCAACTTGTCTTCATCGTCGAAACGCGTGTACGGAATCTTGTTCTGCGTGAGAAAGTCGGAGATCTCGGCATCCGAGTTCTGCCGGCCCCAGTACGCATGCTTCATCACGAAATTGCGCGGCTTGCCCAGCAATGTATTCCACGCCCACAGAGCCGCTCCCAACGCGCCGCCGCCATCGCCCGCCGCCGGCTGAACGTAGAGTTCCTCGAACGGCGTTTCCTTGAGAATGCGCGTGTTGGCCACGCTGTTCAGGCCCACACCACCGGCGATGCAAAGCTGTTTCAGCCCGGTAGTTTTGTGCAGATTGCGGGCCATGCCCAGCAGCAGTTCCTCGGTGACCTTCTGAATGCTCGAGGCAATATCGGCATAGTGCTGGTTCACCGCGCACAGCTCTTTGTAGTTCGACGGAGGATCGCCGAAGTACTTCGGGAATCCGGTTTCTGCCGTAAAGAACTGCAGCTTCGGGTCGCGCGGCGGGCCAAACAACTTCACGAAGTTGTTATTGAACGTCCTGTCCGTGGAATGGTGGAAGCTGAAGTAGTCCATATCCAGGGTGAAAGACCCATCCTGGTTCTGGTGCACCACCTTCCACACCTTGTCCACGTAGCGCGGCTGGCCATACGGCGCCATGCCCATCACCTTGTACTCGCCTTCATTCACTTCGAAGCCAAGGAACGCGGTGAACGCGCTGTAGAGCAATCCCACGGAGTGCGGAAATTCGATCTGCTTGTCCAGCTTGATCTGGGTTCCCTTGCCCGTGCCGCAGGTGGCTGTGACCCATTCCCCGACGCCATCGACCGTCATGATCGCCGCTTCGTCGAACGGTGAGCAAAGGAACGCGCTCGCCGCATGCGACAAGTGATGCTCCGAGAACAGCACTTTGTCCTTAGTCACGCCCAGCTTGGCTTCGAGCGTGCTCGCGACCCAGAGCTTGTCGATGATCCAGCTGATCATCGACTCGCGGAAGACCTTCCACGATTTGGGATAGGTCTGGAGGACCGTCATCAGAATGCGGTCGAGCTTGCGGAACGGCTTCTCGAAAAAAACGACGTAGTCGAGGTCCGGCCCTTTGATGCCTTCGGTGTCGAGGCAGAACTGGATGGCTTGACTCGGAAAACCGTAGTCATGCTTAATCCGCGAAAAGCGTTCTTCTTCGGCAGCCGCCACCACATTGCCGTCCTTCAACAGGACAGCCGCGGCGTCATGGTAGTAACAGGAAATTCCCAGGATGTACACGGATCACTGCTTTCTGGCCCATTGCAAATCAATGGGCTCGTTAGGATGGTCCAGCCACGCGGTCGGACGGCGCTTGATCCGCAACGGATCGGCAAACAAACGCGCCGCCACTCCAAAGGGCAGGACGAGGATGGCGTAGAAGATCGTCAGCAGCACGCGCGCTTGGAAGTTTCCAATGACGTGCGCGATCTTCTTCCAGCCTTCCCACAACTGCTTCAAAGTCTTCCAGATGTTTTTCAAAATCTCCATGCAATCTCCTAGAACAGCGTGTAGATGAACGGTGCGATGGCGGAACTCTGTGCCACGACGATCAGTGCACCCAACAGGAACAGGGTGAGGATCATTGGCAGAATCCACCAGCGCTTGTTTCCGGTGAAGAACCCCAACAGTTCACCGACGGTGGATAGATTGCGTCGTGCCTTCAACAAAAAACCCATACGAATCTCCTTGCAAAAGATTTGGAAGTTTACCGGGGCGGCATTGAGGGAGTATCTGTCGCCCGAAATTGCCCTGGGGAGGGAGGTTAATGTACTTGCCGGCCCTGCTTCAGCGCTTCGAGCACGCCGTAATAGGCCGGCTTCTTGCCGTACCCGTCGTCGAACAAAACCGGATTTGCGTCAGGCAAATCCTTTTGCGTTCGCAGCCAGGTTAAGCCATCCTTGATGCCCCACACCGTAAACGACGTGCAGTTCGAATCCTGCAAACACGTGTGGACGACATCGTAGAAAATCTTCTTCTGATTCTGATACGGATCCTGAATCGCCCCGGCAGGCCCCTGGTAGACGTCCATCTCCGTGACCTGCGCCTGCACTCCGGCGGCCTTGGCCTGCTCCAGAAAATACTTGAACTCGTCGATGTAGTTCGCGTGCAGTTGCTGCGCTTCGAGATGCATCTCGCAGCCCGCCACGTCGATCGGCCCGCCGAGTTTCTTGACTCGCTGGATCAGGGCAAAGAATTCATCCGTTCGTTCCTTGTCAACACCCGCCTGACCGAACGTGTCATTCAGTACGAGCAGCGCATGCGGATTCGCCTCGCGCGCGTATTGAAATGCCTTGGCGATCATCTCGTCCTGTCCCAGCACGCGGCTCCAGCAACCATTCTGCCCCGGCGCCAGCGGTTCGTTCACCACTTCCCACGCGTAGTAGGTATCTCCACCGCGGCGCACCAGGGTTTGAATCTGCTCTTTCATAATCTGGTCCAGCTCTTTTGCCGACCAACCACCGCAAGTGAAACGTCCGAAGTTCAGCCAGTCGGGCGAAGTGTCGTTCCGGTAAATCAGCGTCGCGCCAAACAATTTCATGTTGTGCATTTTGGCAAACAACATGTCATCGTCAATCGAATCCAGATCGAAGTGCCCGCGCTGTGGCTGTGTGAATTTCATAAAAACAATCGACACCGCATGATTAAACTCTCGCGCCAGCGTCGGTTTAAATCCGGGATCTCTGTCCCAGAACCGCCGCTGGATGGCCGTACCCATGCCGAAGCTCAACGCGTCGGCATACTGTCGCAGACTTTCAGTTTTTGTGGATTCCCCGAACCCCGCCCATGCCCCGAGAAGAAGCACGCTGCCTGCCAGAACCGCCGAAACAATTGGACCTATCTTATTGATTCTAATTCCTTTGTATGTCGAGAATTGACTCTGCGATTGCGTGGAAGCGCAATGATTTGCACTTCCCTAGGAAGATTCAGCTCCAGCGGGTTCCAGCGCCGCACGATTCGAAACTCTTCGTCGCAGCAATGCCATACACATGACGAGGCCCACCGCGTTCGTCACCACAATCCCGACAACGCATCCCCATAGGCCGTACTTGAAAGTCAGCGGCAAACCCACTACAAGCGACAACGCGCTCGCCGCCATCCTCGCCTGAAACACTAGCTGCGGAGCTTCCATCGCTCGCAGCACGATGGTCGGACCAAACGCCGCGCTCCACAAAGTCGTTTCCAGCGCGACCAGCGGAATCAAGTACGCCACTTCGAGATACTTCCCGCCGTAGAGCAAATGAAACACCTGCGTCTTCAACGGAACCATCGCCGCCCAGTAGACCACTGCTCCCACGGTGAAAAGCAGCGTGAGACGCCGGTTGATCATGCTGCTCCCTTTGGCGCCTTCTGCATCCCAAAGACGCGCGGCGTACGGCAGAAAAAGACAAGAGAGCGCAGTGAAGCTCTGTTCCAGCGGCAACGCCAAATTCATCAGCGCGCGGAGCTGGCCCGCCGGCGCCATGCCAAACCACATGCTGAGCAACGGGTAATACATGTAATACGGAATCCACGTAGCCAGCGCACTGGCCAGCGCCCAGCGACCGTAGCCCCAATGTTTGCTCCAGGCTTCCCGCGCCGTCGGTCCTGGCTCTTCTGAGCTGAGCACCTTGCGCAGGTTCACAAACAAATAGGTCGCGGTCACGAGCGCACCGGTTGCCATCAACTCGTAGGCAGTCAACGGCGAGAGCAGGCCTTTTCGATACAGCAGGAACAAACCGGAGACCAGCAGAACGCAGTAGACGAACGCCCCAGTCGCGGCCCGCGCCGGACTCAATTCCATGTAATACGCGCGCCGTGCCAGCCAGAACAACAGAATGCACGGCGACGCAATCGTCACACCCAGCAGAGCTCCCGGGAGCCCGTTCCCTTCTCCGCGCAGAAACGCGATCCCGGCCGCGCCACCCAGACAAACAATGGTCAGTGCGGTAATCGCAAGATGAATCCACACCAGCGCGCGCAGATATCCCCGCAGCGACTTGTGATACGCCGAGCCGCTGAACACCGCCATCGGCTCCAGCAGCATCGAGTGATAAAGGAACGACAGCAGAAGAAACAGAGAGAACGCCAGCGCGTACGCCCCGTACTGTTCGGGGACGAGCCAGCGCGCCAGGAGAATGCCGAGCAGGAAATTCGATCCCGAGATCAAACCCTGATCCACGATCGCCAGTCCGCCCTTGGTCGCCCAAGGCAGCGCCTTGCGCAACTTACTCTGCGCACCGCGCGCCGGACCAGCAGCCACAGTCTGTTCCATCACCGACGTTATTGAGTCGTGCGAATTCATGAGAAGTGTTTTGTCTTTCCTGACTAACGTGCTATCCGCAGGTTCGCGCAATAGCTTTATGTCATCCTGAGCGAAGCGAAGGACCTATGTACTCTGCTTGTGGCTCGAATTTTGTCGAGGATTTCTGGGATTAGCGAGTGCAGAGCTGTTCCTGCGGACTCTTCGCTTGAGTCTGCGCTTGCTCGATGCAATTCCTCAAATGCCTTGCCAGGATGCGCACCTGCGGCTCCAGCACGATGCCGACGTGATCGCCGGGAATTTCGTGGATCTCCAACCCTCCGAGCGCCAGCTCCTTCCACCCCGCGTAGGGATCGTGCGTCCCCCGCAGCGACTTCCGGCTCGCCCGAAAGAGCACCACCGAGCCTTCGTACGGCGTGGCCGTGTATCGCGCACCCGCCTGCTGGATTCCCTCCCGCACTTTGATCAGCGCGGGCGGCAGAAATCCATGCTGGAGCTTGCGAGTCAGTGTCTTGGCATACTGCTTGGTCTTGTGGGTGACGTAACTGACCTTCTCGGAAAACGGCAGCCGCCACAGTTTCGCCAGCAGCTCGCGATTCGACTCGTGCTTGCCGGCAAATGTATCAAACAAAGCCAGCACTCCAACTTCCTCGCCCTCAGCCCGCAGCATCCGCGCGATCTCAAATGCCACCGTCCCGCCGAAAGACAATCCTCCCAGAAAATAGGGCCCTTCCGGCTGGATCGTGCGCATGTCTCGCAGATAGTGCTCGGCCATTTCCTCGACGGTGTGCAGACGTTGCTGTGATCCATCCAGCCCCTGCGCCTGCAATCCATACACTGGCTGATCTGGGCCCAGATGTTGCGCCAGATCGCGATAGATGATCACCGTGCCGCCCGCGCCGTGAATGCAGAAGAACGGTGGCTTCGTACCCTCCGGTTGAATCGGCACCAGCGACGACCACGACGGCGACCAGCCATCTCGACGCAGAAGCTCCGCCAGTTGCTCGATCGTCGGCGCCATGAACAGCGTCGTGATCGGCATCTTCTTCCCGAAGATTTGTTCCAGCCGATGCATCAGCCGCACCGCCAGCAACGAATGTCCGCCCAGATCGAAGAAGTTCTGCCTTACTCCGATCGGCGATTTCCCCAGGACCGATTCCCAAATCTTGACCAATTGCAATTCCAATTCGTCTTTGGACACGACGAACTGTCCCGTCGTCGGAGTCAGATCCGCCTGCTGCGGCATGGGCAGCGCGCGGCGGTCGACTTTGCCATTGGGCGTCATCGGCATCGCATCGAGCACCACGAATGCCGAAGGCAGCATGTATTCGGGCAGCTTGTCTTTCAGGAAGCTCCTCAAAACTGACGTGGTGGGTGCAGGCTGCTGCGCGGCCAGGTAGTACGCCACCAGAACCCTTTCCCCGCGCCCGTCCTCCCGCGCCACCACTACTGGTTCGTGCACTCCAGCGTGCTGGCTCAAGACCGTTTCGATTTCTCCCAGCTCCACGCGGAAGCCGCGGATCTTGATCTGGTCGTCGGTCCGTCCGAGGAATTCAATGTCCCCGGTTGGCAGGTATCTCGCCATGTCGCCGGTCTTGTACAACCGCGCTCCCGGCTCCTTACGGAACGGATCGGGGATGAATTTCTGCTCCGTCAACTCCGGACGGTTCAAATAGCCACGGGCAACGCCAGCGCCGCCGATATGCAACTCCCCGCGAACTCCAATCGGAACCGGCCGCAAGGAGGAATCCAGAATATGAATCTGCACGTTTGCGATGGGCTTGCCGATGGGCAACATCGCGGGAATCCCGTCCGCCGTCGGCTCGTATGCGGTCGCGATCACGGTCGTCTCAGTTGGCCCGTAAGTATTGATCCAGCGCACACGATTGTGCGCACGATCGCTCGTCAACTTCCGCCACGCCTGAAATGCCGCCGGGGACGCCTTCTCTCCGCCCACAATCACGAGCCGCAACTCCCGCGGCAACGGCGCGCGATTCTCCGACAACTGGTACACCAACTCGTGCCAGAAGGCCGTCGGCAAGTCGAGGACCGTAACGCGCCGTTCATAGATCCACTTCAGAAAATCCACGGCCGTGAGCGGCATTTCGTCCGTCTTGAAAACCACGGTCCCGCCGCTCAACAGGGTGGGAAACATCTCTTCGACCGCAATATCAAAGCTGACCGACGAAAACTGCAAAACGCGATCCGCTGCCGTGAGCCCGTAGAGCTTGATAGCCGCTGTGTTGTGATTCACCAGCCCGCGATGCGTGAGCAGAACGCCACGCGGCTTGCCGGTCGATCCCGAGGTGTAAATGATGTAGGCCAGATTCTCCGGCGTCGTGAGTGGCTCAGGATTGCGGTCGCTCTCGCGCGCAATCTCCTCCTCACTCTCGCTCAGGTCGACCATCACAGCCGATCCGTTCGCTCCCTCGGGGAGCAGTTCCTCCCGCGTAATCAGCACGGGCGCCTGCGCGTCCTGCAGCATGTAGGCCAACCGCTCTTCGGGATAACCCGGATCGAGCGGCACACAAGCTCCTCCGGCTTTCATGATCCCCAGCAGAGCCACAGCCAAAGCCGGCGAGCTTTCCAGACACACCCCGACCGGAACGTCCGGGCCAACGCCGCGTTGCCGCAAGTAGTGAGCCAATTGATTCGCGCGGGCATTCAATTCGCCATAGCTCAGAGCATTCTTCTCTTGGACGACTGCAGTCGCTTCCGGCCTGAGCCCGACCTGTGCCTCGACAAGCTGATGAACACACTGGTCCGCCGGATACTGAGCTTCGGTACGGTTCCAGTCAGCCAACTGCCGGGTCTCTGCCTCAGTGAGAATCGACATCGCCGACAGCGGCTGCCTCGGCTGCTCGACGATGGTCGCCAGCAAAGTTTCCCAGTTACTCGTCATGCGCGCGACCGTGGATGCATCGAACAAATCCGTGTTGTAGACAAAGCGGCCGCGAATGCCGTCTGGACGATCGTCGAGCTCAAGGTCGAGATCGAACTTCGCCACGCCCACGTCAATGCCCATCTGGGTCACGTCCCAGCCCGGTTCTGTAACCGCGGCTGGAGGCGAAAGTGAAATCAACACTTGCAGCAGCGGGTTGTGGCTGAAGACTCGATCGGGATGCAGTTCCTTCACCAGACTGCTGAAGGGCACGTCATCGTGTGACAGCGCTCCGAGAGTCACGCTCTTCGCGCGCTGCAGGAATTCCTGGAACGTCGGATCGCCCGACAGATCCATGCGCAGCGCCAGCGGATTCTGAAAGCATCCCAGAAGTCCTTCGAGTTCGGATTGCTTTCGTCCCGCGCTGACCGTGCCCACGATGAAATCATCCTGCCCGCTGTAACGGTGAAGCAGCGTCGCAAAAGCGGCCAGCAGGGTCATGAAGAGCGTCGTCCCCTCGCCGCGGCTGAATTCCCGCAACGACTCGCTCAGGTCCTGAGATAGCTGGAAGATCTGCATCGCTCCGCGAAAACTTTGTACCGCCGGCCGCGGATGATCCGTTGGCAACTGCAACACTGGCAGCCTGCCCTCCAGATGTCTCCGCCAGTACTCCATTTGCGGCGCGTGCGCATTTTCCCGCAACTGCTTCCGCCGCCAGACCGCGAAGTCGCCATACTGCAACGGCAGCGCGAGCAATGCCGGCTCCTCGCCACGAGAAAACGCATGATAGAACGCCATCAACTCCGGCAGAAACACACCGTAGATCGAGAGCCCGTCAAAAATGATGTGGTGCAAGGTAAGGACGACCTGATATTCCGCATCCCCCATCTGCACGAGCGTTGCCCGGATCAGCGAATCGCGCCGCAGATCGAAAGGCTTCTTACTCTGCTCTGCGGCCAAGCGCCGCGCCTCGGCTTCGCGCTCGGACGCAGGAACGCTCCTCAAGTCGACCGCCGGCAGCTTGATCTCCGGCGCCGAACGCACAATCTGCACCGGCTGTCCGCTAGCCAAATCGAAATTTGTTCGCCAGGCTTCATGCCGGCGAATCACCGCCGTCAGACTGCGTTCGAGGACGCTCGCGTCCAACGCTCCACGCCGATAGAGAATCACCGGCTCGTTATAAAGCGGAGACGCCGGAGCAATCTCGCTGTGCAGCCAGATCTGTTCCTGCGCGTCGGAAAGCGGCACCGTCTCCGTCGTGGAACGACGCGGAATGTGCGATTTCTGGACGGTACCCGAAAGAAACCGTTCCAGCAGTCTATGCCGCGCCCGCTCCGCGCCTGCCAAATCGTTCCCCGACTCCGCGGCAGAAATAGATGCCCCATTCCCCGCAGCGTGCTCTTCGGCCTTATTGGCCTTCAAGTTCCCACGGCCTTCGTCGCCAAATGCAACCCACAACGACTTCAGCCCGCGCAGGCCCAAGTTCGAGCGCCAAGTCAACTGCTGCGCCTCCAACCGGAGTTCGGGAAAGCGCCGAAGCAAAGTTTCGAAGGCGATCTGCGCTTCAATGCGCGCCAGCGGCGCCCCGAAGCAGAAGTGCGCGGCGTAGCCAAAAGCCAGGTGCCGGTTATCGGAGCGCGTAATATCGAACCGATCGGGATCTGCGAATCTCTCCGGATCGCGATTGGCCGCGGCCATCACCGCAATCACCGCCTGCCGCTTGCGAATGAGCTTGCCCCCCAGTTCGCGATCGGACGGCGCCAGCCGTGCCGTGTGCTGGCTCGGACTCTCGTATCGCAACATCTCTTCCACGGCCGATGGAATCAGTGACAGGTCGTTGCGCAACTTCGCCATCTCGGCCGGATGCCGCAACAAAGTCAGCAGCCCGTTGCCGATCAGGTTGGTGGTCGTCTCCTGACCGCCGACCATCGTCACGATCGTGTTGGCGACCACTTCTTCCTCGGTCAGGTGATCACCGTCAATTTCGGTCGTCAGCAGCGAATGGATCAGCCCTTCGCGCGGCTGCTCCTTCACCTGCCGGACCATGTCCCGAAAGTACGCCGTCATGTCCTCGACCGTCTGCAGCATGAGCGGGGTGTGATCCGGGTTGTGCTGAAAATTCCCCAGCATCTCGGCGAAGTTCGCAGACCACGTTTTCAGGTGACTTGAATCCGCGACCGGCACTCCTAACATTTCCGCCGTCACGATGGCCGGCAAAGGCTCGGCCAGTTCGGTAATCACATCCATCCGCACGTTGCCCGCGACCTTGTCGAGCAGGCGATTCATGATTCCCTGTATGTGCGAACGCAGCCCCTCAACCCGCGCCGGCGAAAAAGCCTTCGACGCCAGACTGCGCAACCGCGTGTGCGCCGGGGCATCCATGAACAACATCTGCTTCACCATCAGCTGCGCGATCGGACTCAGACGCGACAGCCCCATGGCCGTCAGATGCTCAGGCGATGGAGTGCGGTCGGCAGAGAACGTATGCAGCACTTCCAGCACGTCCGCGTATCGCGTCACGATCCAGGCATGCAGAAACGGATCCCAATGCACCGCGTCCTCCTTCCGCAAGCGATGGAACAGAGGATACGGATTCGCCAGCACCTCCTGATCGAGCAGGTGGTACAGGCTGAGCGCGGCGTTGGGATCTTCCGCCCGCGACAATGGTTGTGTCCCGATGGCCACTATTGGTTCCTTGCGTCTCCCTGCGACAGAGCCTGCAGAACGTCCTGCGTGCTCATGCTCTCGACTCTTGCCTGCGCGAGTCTCTCTATTTCCAGCGCCATCCCCGCCAGCGTGGGATGGTCGAACAGTGATAGCAACGAGAGTTCCACGCCAAATGCTTCGCCAATCCTCGTCACCAACTGCGTGCCCAGCAGCGAGTGTCCACCCAGCAGAAAGAAGTTATCGTTCGCGCCCACGCGCTCCACATGCAGCAATGGCGCGATGATTCCCGCCAGACGCTGCTCGACGATTCCCGTCGGCGCGACATAAACCGCTTCGCGAATCATGTTGGCGTCGTTCGGCTCCGGAAGCGCCGCCCGATCCACTTTGCCGTTGCTTGTGAGTAGTAGACTCTCCACTCTTACGAATGCCGCAGGAATCATGTAGTCCGGCAGGCGCCCCTGAAGAAAACTGCGTAACTGGCCCGCCGTTAGTCTCGATCCGGATGCCGTCACCAGATACGCAACCAAGCGCCTATCCTCCGCAGAGTCCTCGACAGCAACCACTGCACTGCTCACGACGCTCGGATGGTTGTCCAAAGCCCGCACAATTTCTTCCGGCTCCACTCGATATCCCCGGACTTTCACTTGCTCGTCGGTGCGTCCCAGAAACTGAATCTCTCCGTTGGGAAGTAAACTCGCCAAATCACCCGTGCGATACAAACGCCCACCGGGAACCGAGTCCTTCCTCACGAACTTCTGTTCGGTAAGCGACGGCTGGCGACGATACCCCCGCGCCAGCCCCCGGCCCGCCAGGCAAAGCTCACCCGGAGCTCCGGGCGGAACTTCCTGCAGATGCTCGTCGACAATGTAGGCGGCGATGTTGTCAACCGGTTTGCCGATCGAAGGCCTCTCACTCGCGGCTCCATCCGGCGCAACTACACCCGAGGTAGCCACAACTGTGCACTCAGTCGGACCGTAGTTGTTAACGAGAACGAAGGGCAACTTCGACGACGGACGCCGGTGCAGAGTGTCCGCTCCAGTCAGCAACGTGCGCAGCGCCGTATTGTGCGGCCAGTCGAGCAGCAGCATGCTTTCCGCAAGGGGTGTCGCCAGGAATGTGATCGTGATCTGCTGCGCTACCAGCCAGTCGCGAATCTTTTCCGGAGTCCCACGCACGGCCTCGTCGATAAGGTGCACGCTCGCGCCCGCTGCCAGATAGGGCCAAAGTTCCCAAACGGCCGCGTCGAATCCCAGCGCGGCCTGATGGCTGGAGCGGTCTTCGGAAGTCACGGCAAACGTCTTGAGATGCCACGCAATCAGATTCTGCAATCCCGCGTGCGTGACTTCCACGCCTTTGGGCTGACCAGTCGATCCCGACGTGTAAATAACGTACGCCAGATCCTCTGACCCAATCTCAATCGCCAGCGACTGGGTTGGACACTGGTCCAGCAGTTCGCGATCCCGATCGACGTTTACCACCTGCCACGACCCTGAAGGCAGGCGGCTCTCAAGACTCTGCCGCGTAATCACCGCGGCCACATCTGCATCCCGCACTACGAACTCCAGCCGCTCCAAGGGCATCGCCGGATCGAGCGGCAAGTAGGCCGCGCCGCTCTTCAGGATGGCGAGCGCTGCTACGATCATTTCCGGCGAGCGCTCCATGTACAAACCAACAAGCTTCTCGCGGCCCACCCCCAGCTTACAAAGATGATTCGCAAGCTGGTTGGCGCGACGGTCAAGCTCCGCGTAGGTCATACTGCCGCAACCGGAAGCGACGGCCATCGCTTCCGGTCGTTCACCTGCCCGTTCCGCAACTGCATGCGGAATTGGCAGGCCGGTAATTTCGAGAGTGGCGCGCGATTCAGACATGGTTTGTCTACTCATCGAGAGCCGCGTCGAGCAGCCCGCGGCTCTTTGCCTTACTTGCTGAGCTTGGTCGTCACAAAGCGTTCAATGTCGTCAATCGTTTCGAAATTCTCTCCTACGATCTCCTCGTCCGCGATCCGTACCTTACAGTTCTCTTCCAGAAAGGAAACCAGCCGGAAAATTCCCAGCGAATCAATGACTCCGCTTTGCACAAGCGACAGAGTGTCGGTCACGTCGGTGACACCCTTGCGTTGAGCCGCTTCTTTCACAAACTCGCGAATCTGGTCTTTGGTCGATTGCACTTGCTGCGTCACTGTTCCTCCCTGGGTTGATTGAGTCATTCGGTAAATTGGGTTCGGTCAGATGTTGTTGGGCTTAGGTTGTGGCTATTGAACGACGGGTTGCGGAGCCTGCGCCAGTTGCACGCGGTCGATTTTCCCCGTCGAGGTCTTCGGCAGACTCTCCTGCAACTCGATAAGTTCCGGAATCATGTACTTCGGAATCCGGGTTGCGCAATGCTGCTGCAAGTCCGCCGCACTGAGCGCTCCGAAATTGTGCGGCGCAACCACGGCCTTTAGGCGCGCACCGATTTCGTCATCAGGCAAAGCCAGGGCTGCCGCTTCCCGCACTCCGGGATGGCTCAGCAACGCCGCCTCGATCTCGCCCAACTCGATCCGGTAACCGCGGCTCTTCACCATGCTGTCGCGGCGGCCGACGTAGTAGTAATCACCGTCCACCGAGAGCGTAACGATGTCGCCCGTGCGATACATCTTCTCGTCAAAGTTCGGCTGAAAGCGGTTGGGCAGCACCGCTCGCTGCGTCTTGTCCACGTCGCCCCAATACCCGGGAGTCACTCCCGGCCCATGTACATAGAGTTCGCCTTCTCGGCTGCTACCGGCCTCGATGATCTGGTCGTCCGCATCCACGGCGAACACTTCCGTGTTCGCGCATGCTTGCCCAATGGGCAGATGTTTCAGCTCAGCCAAGCGCTCCCGGTCCACTTTGTGAAATGTGCAAACGTTCGTCTCCGTCGGACCATACAGGTTGTAAAGGTCCACGTGCGGCACCAGATCTGCCAACTGGCGCAAATACTTCATGGCAAAAACTTCACCGGCAAACAAAATGATTCGCAGCCGCTTCAGGTTCTCCGCCTTCAAATTGGCGTGCAGTAGAAGCAGGACCAGCGCGGAAGGAACCGAATACCAGATCGTGATCTGGCGATCGCGAATGAAGTTCGCGAGGCTCGTGGGAAACAGCGTCAAGTCCTCGGTCACTAGATAGAGCGTCGCGCCGGCTTGTATGGTGTTGTAAACGTCGAATACGGAAAGATCGAAATGCAACGGTGCGTGGTTCGACAGATTGTCTTCCGACGTAACCTGGAACGTCTCGGCGCACCAGGCGACAAAGGTCAACGCATTCTGATGCGACAGCATGACCCCCTTCGGACGCCCCGTGGAGCCCGATGTGTACAGAATGTAAGCGAGATCGGTGGTCGTCGCCTGAATTCGCGGAGAATAATCCGCCGGGTATTCCAGCAGCGAAGTCCACGGCATCGTATGCGGAACATTCCCGTTCTCGCCCGGCCCCAGCAGAATGCTGAACTCAAGTGAATTCTTCGCGTCGCCAGCGAGCGCATGTAGCCGATCAGGAGTCGTGATCAGGGCCTTGATAGCGCAGTTTCCGATGATGTAGCTGACGCGTTCCGCGGGAGCCGCCGGATCAAGCGGCACGTAAACGCCGCCCGCCTTGAGAATCCCGAACATGCAGGCCAACGACTCGATGGCCTTGGGAAAATAAATGCCCACGCGGTCGCCCTTCTTCACGCCATGGCGCTGCAGCAGGTGCGCCAACTGATTGGAGCGCTCCTCCAGTTCCTGATACGTGAAACTCTTGCCGCGGGCCGCGACCGCGGTCTTCCCCGGATAACGTTTTGCGCTTTCAGACAATAGTTGTTGCAGGATGTAAGCCATCTTGGCCTCTTCTAGTGGATGGGAAACTACTGGATGGGGGGACAAACTCCGCGGAGAACTCACAGCCCGTGCAGGCCGGCGATGATCATCTTCTGTACTTCGGACGTGCCGGAATAGATCGTCCCCGACACGGCATCGCGCAGTTCCCGCTCAATCTGAAACTCGGTCATGTAGCCATAGCCGCCATGCACCTGGATCGCGTCCAGCGCGCTCTTGATGCAGGCTTCGCTGGCAAACACTTTTGCGATGGCCGCCTCGCGCAGCGGATGCTTCCCTTGTGACTTCAGCCACGCCGCTTTGTACAGCAGCAAGCGGCTGGCTTCAAGGCGAATGTCCATCTCTGCAATCTTGGTGGCCACCGCCGGAAATTTCCCAATGGGCTGGCCGAATTGCTTGCGGTCGGTCGCGTAGCTGGCAGAAGTTTCGAGCAGGCGTTGCATGACTCCAAGATGGCTGGCCAGAATGCAGATCCGCTCCCACTCCATCGAGGCGGTGAAGATTGCCTGACCAGCGCCCTCTTTACCCAACAGATTTTCGACCGGGACTTCGCAATCCACAAACGCCAACTCAGCCATGGGCGAAGTGCGCAGCCCCATCTTGTGCAGTTTCCGGCTGATCGTGAACCCCGGAGTTCCCTTCTCCACGATGAACGCGCTGATCCCGGCCGCTCCCTTCGCCGGATCAAGGTTGGCAAACACAATAATCATGTCCGCCAGTTGCGCATTGGTGATGAATGTCTTGCTCCCGTTGAGCACGTAGCGGTCGCCCTTGCGTTCCGCCCGCGTCTTCAAGCTAAAGGCGTCCGAGCCTGACATGGGCTCGGTCATGGCATGAACTCCGACCCATTCTCCGCTCACCAGCTTGCGCAGATATTTATCTTTCTGTGCGGCGTTGCCGAAAGAGACTAGCGGAATTTCCGAACTCCACATGTGTGCGTTGATGGAAAACAACAGCCCGTTGTCGCGGCAGCTATAGCCCAAAGCCTCAAGGGCGCACACCGTGGTCAGGATGTCTGCGCCGCCGCCGCCGTACTCCGCCGGAATCGGAAGCCCTTGGATTCCGAACTCTGCGCATTTCTTCCAGCCTTCGGCCCAGAACGTCTCTTCGTGGTCGCGCTCGATCAGATCGTCAGTCAGTTCCTGCTTGGCAAAGCGGATAACTTCCTTGCGAAACGCCTGCTGCTCTTCTGTCCAGGAAAAATCCAAGTCGTTCTCTCCCCTAAGCTCGATAAGAAATGGGCTCGTTATGAAGCCCGTTATGAATTCGGTTTCGGTTCGGAAGCGGCAACTTTCTTGAAGCGTTGCGGACGCCCGCCCCGCAACTTGATCCGCGCCGGGACGCCCACGATCGTAGTATTGTCGGGAACGTCAGTCAGCACCAGACTGTTTGCCACCACTACCACGTTGTTGCCAATCCGCGCGTCGCCAATCAACTTCGCTCCAGCGCCGAAGTACACGTTGTCGCCGATGCCGCGTGAACCAGCTGCAATCAAAACTCCGCTCTGCACCGTACAGTTCGCGCCAATCTTGGTTCCCCCAACGTTCAAGCCGAAGGTCGTGTGCACCACCAGTCCCGGGCCGATCTCTGCATCCGCGGCGATGTAGGAACCAGTCAGCGTGCCAACGATCCGGTAAAAAACCGCGGCCACGATGCGCAGAAGCAGACCGAGTCCCGGAATACGAACGCCTCGAGCCCAGTGCTGAAAGCGATATGCCATGACGAGTTGGCTGTTCATGCGAAAGAATGCAGAGACCTTCTCCCCCGTACTCGGCTCGTGCTGCTCCAGGTTCAAGTCCAGCGCGGCTCGGCGAATGTCAGCCCGCACGTTCTCAAACCAACGTCGGCGCGGAACGTTCATCACCGCCGCCTCGCTCTGTCCGGCTGCGCTCATGCCGCCCCCGATCCTTTCAGGATGGCCGGGATCGTCCACACCAGAATCTGCATATCCAGCCACAACGACCACTTGTCAATGTATTGCAGATCCAGCTGCATCCATTGCTCGAAGGCAATCGAGCTTCGTCCCTTGACCTGCCAAAGGCAGGTGATTCCTGGCTTCACGCTGAAGCGGCGGCGCTGCCAGTCCTCGTTGAACCCTTCATAGTCGCGCACTGGCAGAGGACGCGGCCCCACCAGGCTCATGTCTGCCAGGAAAACATTGAGCAACTGCGGCAGTTCGTCGATGCTAGTTTTGCGCAGGAATCGTCCCAGCGGCGTGATGCGCGGATCGTTCTTGATCTTGAACACCGGGCCACTCACTTCGTTCAAGTGCTCAACTTCCCGCATTCTCTGCTCCGCGTCTGCCACCATGGTGCGGAACTTGTAGATGTGGAAGCGGCGCTTGTTCAGTCCCAGCCGCTTCTGCTTGAAGAATACCGGCCCCGATGAAGTCAACTTGATGAGTATTGCCGTAAAGACCAGCAATGGGGACAAGAACAACAACAGAGAGAACGAAACCACCAGATCGAACGCACGTTTGGCAACAACTGGCCAGCCCTCAAGTCTTCCCGTCTTGTGCGTGATCAGCGCATCGCCTTCCCAGGTCTCCGCCGACGACCGCGCTAGTTTCAGGTCAAACAGGTTGCTCAGCATGCGAACCGTAATCCCCTGCTCTTCGCAATGGGCAGCGATCCGCGATGCCTCGTAATGAAACGATCGCATGGGCAGCGCCATCACAACCTCGTCCACCACCGTGCTACGCAAATACTGCGGAACGCTGTCAAAGTCGCATATCACCGCATGGCCACTGCTGCGGAATGCTTCCATGCCCGACCAGTCCCGGTCGACAAACCCCATCACCCGATAGCCCATCTCCGGGTGCGAGTGCAGTTTTCCCGCGAACTGGACTGCCCGGTTGTTCGTGCCCACGATAAGCACATCGCGCAAGTTGCGTCCACGCCGCCGCAACCACACCAGAACCACGCGCAGAATCAGGCGGCTGCCGATCGTTGCCCCCGTGCTGGCTGCCCAGAACACGAACAGAAAGAGCGGCGTCGCCAGCGTGATGTGAAAGATCGCCGCCCCCACCACAATCGTGACAGTGCCCAGCGACGTTGCTTTGATTACATCCAGCACTTCGCTGCGGCGATCCGAAAGTCTGCGTGACTTATACAATCCGAAGCCGCTGAAGACAAAATGCCACCCGATCATGAACAGAGCGAAGATGGCAAGGTTCTGTATCTTCACCCGCATCGAGAACAGTTCGGCCAGCGTAACCGAGTGGGTTCGGTGAAGGGACGTCATGACCGCCAAGGCCGCCAACAGAAAGGCGGAGGCCATCAGTCCGATATCGAACAGTTTAAATACGTTGAGAAGAATCTGACGACGAGCGTTACTCATGGCACGGGTCACCCATGGGGTCGATTACCTGAGTTAGCAAATCAGACACAGAAGAAAGGCTGAGCGTACTTACGAAATGGCGGACGAATGTGTCGTCGAACCGAGGACTTGCGGAGTCACTTAGAGCTTCTTGTAAAGCGCATCGGGAATCGGGAATGTGCGCTGGTTGAGGATGGCCCCCAACACCCGCACTTTCGCGGCCTGCAACTCTTGCACCGCCTTGCGCGCAACTTCACGCCGGGACGTGTTGGCTTTGAGCACCAGGATGACGCCTTCCGCGGAGCGCCCCAGACTGATGCTGTCGTTCACTCCGCTGAGCGCCGGACCATCAATCAGAACGTAGCGAAACTCCCGCCGCAGTTCGGTGATCCGCATGCCCATCCGCTCCGAACCGACCAGAGAGGACCATTCAGCGGGGTCGGATCCGCAACTCAGCAACCACAGATTCGGTCTTCCCACCTGCCGCACGAACCCGCGTACCGACGCGGAATCCCGCAACGCGTTGGAAAGGCCGTGATGATTTTCCACGCGGAACTCGTCATGCAGACGCGGCGAGCGCAAATTCGCATCCACAACGCACACTGGGTCGGCAATGTGCGACGCCAAAATCTCAGCGATACGGGCACATACCCAACTGCTGCCGTTGCCCGGCTCGGTGCTCGCCACCACCACGGACCGAGGAGCGTCGCCGCTGGGCGTCAGGAACACGCTTTGCACCAGCTTGTTCAGTTCGTCCTTCTGGTCTGTCTCCATTTCCGGCTGGGATGGCTTCACCTCCACGACAGGCGCCGACTCCACGGCCGCGAAGGGTATGGATTCCGGCATTGGCATAGGCATTGGCATAGGCGCCGGCGACGCATCCATTTCTTCCGCGTCGGTTAAAAACATGTCGCGCTCTCTACCAAGATTCTGCAGTAGTTCGAAGTTTCTGCTCATGAGGGCCCCTGTCTACTAACGGCAATCGCTAGTCCAAAAAAAACGCTAACAGTCTTTTGTCGTTCAAAATCTTCACGTTCAACATCTTCAGGTTTGCTCGACGTCTCAACTACTGTTCTCCGGCTCGTTTTTAAGCATCCGGATCACGCTCCTGACATAAGCGCGGGCCTCGTCCGGACTGGGCATCGTATCCGGGTCTTGTGATCGGTTCCTTTGCCCCGTCCTGCCCGGTCTCCGCCGATTTTCTTCCGACTCGCCCATGGCGGAATCGCGCCTCCGCAGATAAGCCTCGGAAATATCGATCGCCTCCGCTTCGTTGAAGTCGAAACCGGAAGTCGAATCGCTATGACTCGGCGAGGATGTCCGGTCGGGAAGCAGCCGGCGGATATCGAGATCGCGCGCCACCTCCTCGACCACGGCCATATCGATGTTCCTCTTCTTCAACGCGCACGCCAAAGAGAGCGAGTGAAAGCACAGATTGTTGATATTGCGCGGAATTCCTTCGCTCAGCTCGGCGATCCGCGAAACCGCCCCGGCGGAGAACAATCCGTCGCCCTGATAACCCGCCACGCGCAGCCGGTGTGCAATGAAAGCGGACGTTTCCTGCACCGACAGCGGGTTCAGTCCGCTGATACTGGCCACGCGCTGGTGCAGCTGTTTCAAACCCGGCGACGCCAACTTCTCCGCCAGCTCCAGTTGCCCCGACAGAATGATCTGCAGCAGTTTTGCTCTCGGCGTTTCAAAATCCGAAAGCAGCCGCACTGTCTCCAGCACCGATGGAGCCAGATTCTGCGCTTCGTCAATCACCACAATCACGCGGCGTCCCGCCTGGGCCTCGCGCAGCAGGCAGCGATTGAAGTCCTCGTGCATGCGCACTAGATCCTGGCCCTCATGCTCGATGCCCAACTCCGCCAGCAGAAAACGCATGAACTCCCGCGAAGTGCACTGCGTCTGGAAGACAAACGCCGTCTGCGCACGATTGCGGAACTTCTCCAGCAAATGGAACAGGAGAGTGGTCTTCCCCATCCCCGGCTTCGCCACCATGGCGAGAAAGCCGCGGTTCGCCTCCAGCCCGTAATACAACGAAGCCAGAACCTCACGATGCTGCCCGCCCAGATAAAGATATCGAGGATCGGGCGTCACGCCGAAAGGCTGTTCGCGAAGTCCAAAGAACTGTCGAAACATTTATGCGCTCTCTCTCAGTTCGTGATTACATGAAGCACATCGTCCACTCTGTCATGCGATGTGCCATTGCCGTTGGAACCATTCCGGTCCACGTATCGATGCGGAACCGCCGCGAGTACCGGTATCCCCAGTTCGGCCATCACTTCCGACGGCGTACGGAACGACTGGTCCATGTAGTCCACTCCCAGCACGAGTCCGACGCTTGCGACTGAAGCCATCAGCAATCCCACGAGGCAGAAAATCCACGGCGACCTTGACGGAAGCGCCGGAACCACGGGCGCCTGCGCCACAGCCACGTTGAGGATGCGGGTGGCGTCCAGCGCATCGGCAATCCGCGCTTCTTCGCTCTTCTTCAAATACAACAGGTAATTCTCTTCATTGGCTTTTTCTGTCCGCAGAAGGTCCTGCTGCATGATTCCCTTCTCGTCCAGCTGCCGCGCCTTGGTGGCGTACACGTCAACGATTGCCTGCGTCGCCGTTTCGCGCGCCTGCAATCCGCTTAGGTCTGCCTTGGCCTTGGCCAGTTCTGAGTTGATCCACTGGTACGTCGGATTCTGGTCAGTCGTCTCTTCACTGACCGGCGTTCCCTCTTCCTTGGCCAGAGCAGCTCGCGTATCGGTGATTTCCTTGTCGACCTCCTGCACCAGCGGATACGTGGGCTGGTACTTGGTCAGCAGTTCCGTCCTTTTCAACTCCAGCGACATCAGCGTTGCCTTCAGCTGTTCCAACACCTGCGGATTATCGCCCTTCTTCATTTGCGTAGTCAGTCGCGACGGAGTCGAGCCCTGCTGCCGTTCCAGGTCCGCGATGCGGTTGTTGGTCCCCTTGATTTCGGCCCGCGTCGTCTCGAGAGTGGCATTGAACTCAGCCAGCTTTTGCAGCGTCAAATCGCGCATCTGCGCCGGAGCAACTCCGCCCAGCTGGTCAGAGAAGTCCTGCAGCTTCTGTTCCGCGTCGCTCAGCGCCGCCTTGTATTGCTGGGTTTCCTGCTCGAAGAACTTGACCTGCCCGCTCGGATGGTGCACTTCCAGGTGCTTCTGCACATAAACCCGGCTCAGGGTCTCCAGCACTTGGGCCGCCAGTTGCGGGTTTTCAGATTCATAGACCACGCTGATGATATTGGTTTTCCGGATCGGATCGACCACCAGGTCCGACTTCATCCGGCGCACCGCTTTCGCGGTTCGCGTATTCTCGTCCTGCCAGCCAAACAAGGACCTTTTGCGGTTGAGTCCGCATTCCACCACCACCTTGCGCAGCACGTCGTCGCTTTCGATCAGCTCCACTTCGGAGTTGAGATCTTCTTCACTGACCGTGTCCTTGAACATCATCGGAGCATTCTGCTCCGGGCTCACCACCGGATCCAGGCGCTCGCGCTTTACCAGCAGCTTGGTCTCCGCCCGATACTTGGCGGGCAGGAACAGGGCTGACAGTAATACCCCAAGAAAGATCCCCAGGAAAGAAAGGACCAGCAGCCGCTTGTGGCGGAAGCCAATGGCCACAAAGTCTCTCACCGTGAAAGACAGGGCCCGCGACGCGCCAGCGTTGAATTGATTGCTCATACGACCTACCTCCGCATTGCGGTCTAGAAAGGTTTGAAATACGTACCCATGTTGTACGACGGAATGAAGTGCGAGATCTTGGAGAACGAGTTCTTCGGTACGAACAGCATGTCCCCGGGATGGAGGAAGGGATCTTCCTTCAGATTGCCCTGCTTTTCCATTTTCTTGACGTCAATGATCTTCGCTTCCATCCACTGGTCATCGACTCTGCGAAACAGCAGCACCTGCGAGTGCTTGGACGACTCGGTGAACCCGCCCGCAATCGCGATCGCCTCGACCAGTGTTGTGTTGCCCCGCAGGTCGTACTTGCCCGGGCGACCCACTTGTCCGTCGGCGACGAAATAAGGCTTCTCGAAATCCTTCAACACCACTGAGATGATGGGATCGTTGAGGATCTTGCCATACGCCTTTTTCAGAGTGACGGTCAGTTCGGGCACACTCTGATCGGCCACGTGAATGTCTCCCACGCCCCGCATCGCAACGAATCCGTCCGGCTGCACGGTCACGGTCTGGTTGAATTCCGGGCTCAAGTCGAAGACAACGTCAAACTGATCCCCCGCCCGAATCTTGTAGCGCGGATAGCGCTCATTGAACTGGCCGTCCGTGCCCGCAGGCTTGCCGGAGACCGCCATACCGGCGTTCCCATTTCCTGGGGTAGGAGTTGCTTCTTGCGCAGCCACGGCCGCGACTGCGACCACCAGGACTGCTAGGGCTTTCGTCAGATGTTTCAGATTTTCCATTGCTCTCTTTCCTCCAAACTGGCAGGCACCAAAAAAGTCATCGTTTCGAACTTGGCGTACTTCAACACTTGAGGACAGGCCGCATCGACTCGAACCACGCCTATTCTACGTTCGGGGCTGGTGAAGAAGGCGCCAGTGTCTGCGCCGGCGTGATGTTGTACTGGTGAATCTTGTAGAGCAGACAGCGGTAGCTGATGCGCAGCAGTTGGGCCGCGCGCTTGCGGTGCCACCCGGTCTGCGCAAGAGCCTGCGAGATCGCTTGCACCTCTGCCTCGGCGCGAAAGCGGCGCAGGGAAAAACTTCCCCCGCTCGACGAAGGGCCATTCCCCTTACCAAGGCCGCGGTTCTTGCCCTCTTCGGTTTCACCGACCGGTAATCGATTCGTCGGCATTTCAGCTTGTGTCTTCGATTCAAAATCGCTCATGGCGGGAACCTCTTATCTCCTGAAGAACCTGTCTCTGAAACCCGCAGCAAAGGACATCCAAACTACGTCTTCTCGCTGCGTGGGAGAATTGGGGGGTTACTACGGACCTTACACGGAACTAGATATCGTGTTTACGCGGCGGGGGGGTGACTGCCGGGCCGCCAGTTCGCTGAGGGGGATTCAGCGCTGCGGTGTTATACCGGCTCCACTTCGTATCCATCGATGCGGATGGACAAGGAACGCTGGATTGGCTCCAGAGAAATCACCAGACTCCGATCGCCCTTCTGTGCCTCGAGTATTCCCTCGATGCCGTCCAAAGATCCTCCTCGCACGCGCACTCTCTGGCCAACGCGCAAAAAGCTGTGCTCGTGAAATGGGACCTCTTTCGCCAGAAGCGTCTTGATGTCCTCGATCTGGCTGTCAGGAATGGGGGTGCCCGCATTCTGCACGCCAACAAAACTCACGACTCCATGAGTTTGCAGCACGCGAACGCGGTTCTCGGAGTTGTAGGCTACTCGAACAAAACTGTATCCGGAAAACAGAGGGACTTCCACTTGCCTGTTCCGGTCGCTCCATTTATGCACCTGGGTGATGACCGGAAGGAACGCTTCCAACCCAACACGCTCCAGCTGCAGAGTGACCATCTTTTCGTGGCGAGACCGCGTCCGCACAGCAAACCATTGCGGCCCCTCCATCCACTCTAAAGCCCCAACAGCCGGCAGGTTACGATGAACGACTTGACTGCTACTCATAGCTCCGCCCTCTGAGTCCCAATGGGAGCGACCCCAAGCAAAAAAGAGGAAATCCGGACCCCAGTCCGCTTGGATACCCATCCGCGCGGAATCGATTGGCTTACCACTATTGCGAGATCTATTCGGGGGGAGTTGCGAAATTCTGTGCGATATGCCAAACAAAACATATCGAAGTGGGAGGAGAATAGCGCGGGATGTAAATTCCTGCAAGTGGAATAAAGCACTAGTGAAGAAAGTCTCTATCCGTCTAAGGCATTGACAAGAATGGACTAATCTGGGCCCAAAGCAGGGAGTACAATTTATTACACGCCCAAGTTGCAAAATGTGTCGCAAAATGTGTCGCAAAATCTGTCGCTCCCGTGTCTCCGCCGGAAGCGATAGAATACGTTGATTCCTGGGAGCCGACGCTGCGGGTTTTGCCCATCACAAGACGGCGATTTCTTTGGTCAGCGCTTGGAGCCGCGGCATTGGTCGGAACGGCTGTAGGTGCAAATGAAGCCAATCACCCTCGCCTGGAACGCGTCGACATCTTTCTTCCCAAGCTTCCCGACGCCTTCGACGGCTTTAAGATCGCACAACTAAGCGATTTTCACTACGATTCGCACTTTTCGCGAGCGCCGATTGAGGCCGGAATCGGTATCGTGAACACCCTGCACCCCGATCTGGTTGTTCTCACCGGAGACTTCGTAACCGCGCCCCTGATGGGAGGCTTACACGGGTCCTCCAAAGTGCCGGATGCCGATCCCTGCGCCAAGCTATTAGCAGGCTTGCGCGCTTCCTGCGGAGTGTTCGGCGTTCTCGGCAATCACGATGAATACTTCAATGTGCAAAGCATCATCGATCCGCTTCACTCCGGGGGAATTCGCATCCTCCGCAACGAAGCCGTCGCTATCGAGCGCGAAGGACGCAGGCTCTGGCTCGCCGGGCTGAACGACATCATTGCCGGAGAGCCCGATCTCAACCAAGCTCTCAGCGGAGTTCCTCCCGATGAAACCACGGCCTTACTCTGTCACGAACCGGACTTCGCCGACAAGGTGGTGAAATACCCAGTCGACCTGCAGCTCTCAGGCCACTCGCACGGAGGTCAAGTCCGCCTGCCGCTGCTGGGCGCACTCTACCTTCCGCCGCTGGCGCGGAGGTATCCCCGCGGATTACATCGCCTCGGACGGCTCTCGCTCTACACCAACCGCGGAATCGGAACCATTCGCGTCCCTCTCCGCCTCGATTGTCCTCCTGAAATTACACTTCTCACTCTTCGCTGCGGTACGCAACCGCCGGGTGCGGTCTCCACGATTTCCGTTGGTCGGAACTCGGAATGAAGTCCACAAGGGTCCCCGCCTCGATAGCCTCACCGCATGGCCTGAGCAAAGATCTGGACCAGCCAGTACGTCACCGTGCCCAGAACCAAACTCATCCAAACGCCATTCCCCAATCCAACCAGGAACTTTCGCGATTCCTGGTTCTCGCACTCGATGAACGAGGGGTGATCTTCCGTTTGCGCTCGCCCCTCGAACCAGTGTTCGGAGAAAGTTGGCATCGCCTTCATGGTCAGAGTCTAGGCCAAAGGGCAGAGCCGCAGGTTAATGGCAGGTAAAATCTTCGTAAAAACGCCGTCAAGTTAGCCCCCGAGCCCTTGTCAATGCGGGACAATCGTCCACCGTGGAGGACAAAGCGACGGAATACCACTGCGAAAGATACCGAACAAAACAAGATGCACATTCCTGCCTTCGCGGCCCCCTACGTCCTTGGCCATCCACCAGATAGCCGCCATCCTGGGAACCAATCTCTCCTTGCCCCTGTTTCCGGGACCCTACCCATTAGTGCTATTTACCCGGGGTAGAACTTCTCCTACGCTTGTGCAAATCCTGGGGCGGCCGCTGCCTCGAAAACAGGCCGGCAGCCATTTTTTGGGGACGATTGCGCCGTCCCCGTGGAACAGCCTGCGAGCGTATCCCGGTCGCACTTAATTGTTTCTCTGGCCGAAGAAAGATCGGCGTCGGTTTCACCACACTATATGGCTCAAGTCACCGCTCTTTCCAATCAAGACTGCCTTCGCGTTCTAGCCGCGGACAGCACTTCCATGAGTACACAACTGCTGGTGGAAGCGCTTGCGCGCGACGCGCAGCTCAACATGATCGAGTCTGCACCCAATGCGCTCACCCTTCTCAACCTGGTCAAGCGCGAGAAACCGCAGATCGTGGTCGTGAGCGCCAAGCTGGGAGAAAACCATGGTGGAGGCTACGATCTGGTGCGCGAAATCCACGCGCAATCGCCGGCCACACGGGTGATCGTCCTTCTCGATGCCTCCGAGCGCGCATCCGTGATTGAAGCATTTCGCGCTGGCGCCCAGGGAGTGTTCTGCCGCACCGAGCCTTTCCGACTGCTGGGCAAGTGCATTCAATGTGTTCATCAGGGACAGGTATGGGCCAGCAGCAAGGAACTGCAGTTTCTGCTCGAAGCGTTGGCTAAACCAACATTGGCAAACTTCCAGACCGCCGACGGATCGCTGTTGTCCGCACGAGAGACGGACGTCGTTCGATGTCTGGCGGAGGGTCTCACCAACCGCGAAATCGCGCAACGCCTGAAGCTCACCGAACACACCGTGAAGAATTATCTGTTTCGCATCTTCGACAAGCTGGGAGTTTCCAGCCGCGTGGAAGTCGTACTTTATGCCCTGGGCAATAGCGCCCCGCGTGCTTCCGCTCCGCCCAGCAACCGCAGGCAGGGCCATCCTATAGCCGTTTCACCGAGAACCCCAACTCCCATGCCGCTCACAATCCGGAAAGCTAACCTAACCGACAGTACGCGATGATTGCGATGTGTGCTGATGACTGAGGTCTAAGTCCGCGGATGCGCCCATGTGGGGACAGCCGCCTTCGGCTGTCCATCGAGCGAAGCTCGATTCACGTCCGGACCATCGCCTCGCGCACTTTGCTGGAACACCACGAACGGATCCGCCATCGTGCGCGAATGCGCGCGTCACTGTGGAAGAGCGGCGCTCTTAGCGCCGCGTTAAGCGAGCGGAATCAGTCCGGGCTTCAGTCCCTGTGGTCGTATTTCTTGTCACAAAGAAGTTTTCCGCAAGCTGATTCGCGAAACGGAAATTGCCAAGGAACGCGTGCCTCAGGCGGTGGACCCCGAGATTCCTTTCCTCACTGCGGCAATCTGAAATTCAGCGTAACTCTGGTCTGCATCTCCGTCGCATGTCCACCCACCGTGCGCGGCTTAAATCGCCATTGCTTTACCGCATCGCTGGAAGCATGAGCCAACTGCGCTGGCCCACTCACGACCTGAACATCCTGAACCGCCCCATCCGCGCCGATGTGCACTTCCAGCACAACCGCTCCCTGGATCTTCTGCTGCCGAGCCTCTTCGGGATACTTCGGCTCCACGCGATGAAGCAAACTGCCCCCAGCCGCCGCTGGAGATAGCCGAGCGATCTTTTCCGGCTCCACGGAAGACGCGCGCGCCATTCCACTTCCCCGCTCCGCCGCGCCGCCCCGCTTCCCATCTGGCGGCATGCGAAATACTTCTCTCCCGTTCTCATAGACCTGCAAACTGCCGGGAGGTACGGAATCGCCGCCCGTCTTGATCGACCCCGTCGCAACCGAGGACAATTGCGGCGACGTCTCCTTTGCCTGGGTCGGCACCGAAGTCGCCGCCACTGGCACGGTGGCCACCGAGTTCGCAGTGGATGCTGTCGCAGCCGGATGTGCGCGCGCCACTGGCTTCTTGAATCCCAAATGTGGACCCAACAACACTCCCAGCAACACCGCGCAAAAAAGAACGCATATTCCCAGGACCGCGGTGACGAAGTCGAACCTCCGCCGCGGAGAATTCTCAGGAATCTCTGGGGTCATTTCCTGGAGTGCTTCAGAAACTCGCGGCATCTCATTCCGCGGTGCCGGCGGCGGTGCCGGCGGCTGCGCCGCACGCTCCAGGTTGGTCACGACGCGGCCCACCAGAACTTCTAAGGTTCGCTCATCGCGCTCGCCGAAGGCATGCGGCAGAGAAGAAAACAACTCGAACACTCCGGCGACCTCAGCCCCGCGGACCAGCGGCATCACCATCACCGAGCGCACACCTAGCCGCTGCGAGGCTGCCACGTCCACCCGCGCGTCCACCAGCACGTCGTCACACCGCTGCGTCCGCTGCGTCTTGATGCATTCCCCGGAAAGTCCAGAGGCGGTGTCAAGCAGCGATCCTAGTTCTGGCGCGTTGGGACCATTGCTGGCACGGCAAACCATTTCCCCGCCGCGCTGCAACACAATGGCTGCGCCGGTCGCGCCCGTGGCCAGGCACGCCTGCTCGACGACTTCGTTCAGCACGATCTCCAGTGCCAGGTCGGCGGAGAGTTCCGGGGAGAGGCCGCCCCCGCTTTGCGCGCTGAAGCGCGCCGCCAGATCCGCGAAATCGGCTTCGAAGCTGGCATCGTCCGGCCGCACGCGGAGCACACTCGTCGTATCAGGAATAGGCGGCACAGGTTCCGGTCCCGACATCGGATGTCGCGGCATAAACAGGAAGGCGCGAACGCGAAGTTTCAGCGTCTGTAGCGGAGTCTCCCCCGAAAACAGCGCGTTGTCAATACGACTTTCAGGCCACAGCTAGTTCTCAGTTCTCAGTTCTCGGTTCTCAGTTTCCGGTCAGTTGCAGCACCCTGAAAGGTTTGGGTCTGGAGCGGGAAAATGGCGACCAACCAAGCGTCCGCAGTTTGCATCCCCTGAGAACTGAGAACTGAGAACTGAGAACTGAGAACTGAGAACTGAGAACTGAGAACTGAGAACTGAGAACTGAGAACTGAGAACTGAGAACTGAGAACTGAGAAC